>Ga0214473_10000024_pt1 | contig 203081 bp, 192 predicted proteins | sample RVTome_7_FD_203509 | JGI IMG/M metagenome (GOLD analysis project Ga0214473, IMG submission 203509) | Soil microbial communities from uranium-contaminated site in the Upper Colorado River Basin, Wyoming, United States - RVT98D197 | ecosystem: Environmental > Terrestrial > Soil > Contaminated >...
CTGCCTTCAGCTCCGTTATCCTGTCCCTTTCCTCCAGACTCAGTTGCTTATATCGTCTCTCCATAAACACTTAGGGTAACTCCTGTGTAGCCCCAAGTGTTGCACTTGCTCATTGAACTGGCGAGGAATTGGGATTGCTCAGGCGCATGTTCAATTTGGCAATCAAGAAATGGAAATGGGTTAAGGAAAACCCTGTAAGCCGGATTGAACTGCCTCAGGTCAATAATGAACGAGTTAGATATTTGGGTGAGGCTGAATATCAATCCCTTTTCAGAGCCCTTGAGCATGATACAATTCCAAGCTGGCTAAAGCCCATCGTGATTATTGCCTTGAATACGGGACTCAGGGAATCGAATCTCCTGAAACTTAAGTGGACATCTGTAAACCTCTTTTCACGGTTAATAACCATTGAAGGTGAGCGGATGAAAAACAGGGAAAGTATCGGGCTCCCGCTTACGCAAGAAGCCTTTGAGACATTCAGGGCATTGCAGAGAGGCAAGAGGACAGATACCGCCCTTGTTTTCCATGACACAGGCAAGGAGATTTACCCTGTTAAGCTCCAGAGGGGTTTCAGAAAGGCTTGCAAGAAGGCTGGTATTGAGAACTTCCGCTTTCATGACCTGAGACATACCTTTGCGAGTTATCTGAGGCAAAGAGGAGTTGACCTGCACACGATTTCAAAGCTGCTTGGGCACAAGGATATTCGCATGACCCAAAGGTATGCCCATCTTTCGGTTGAAACCTTGAGAGAGGCCATTTCGGTATTAGACCGGACTGAGGGGGCACAAAAAGGGGCACAGCCTGAGAGCTTTGGGATTGAAAACGGGCTAACTTCTTGTTTTTAAAGCGGTCCCAACGGGATTCGAACCCGTGTTTTAGCCTTGAGAGGGCCACGTCCTAGGCCTCTAGACGATGGGACCTTTATAGAAAAACTCCAAAGTTTCGGTTGGCTGGGGAGAGAGGATTCGAACCCCTATAAGCAGATCCAGAGTCTGCCGTCCTGCCGTTGGACGACTCCCCAATTTCCAATGCTTTCCGCCACTTAACGGCAATAGAAAATATATCATAAAGCTTGAAAAAGCGTCAACAAGTGACACCTGATTGACCGCAAGCCGCCCTCGTGCTAAATTTCTGATTATAAATAGATTTAAACTCTGAGTTTGATAGCCCTTCCCGGAGGGGGGGAAATGGAAAAGCGCCCTCTCGGCAAGACAGGTGTCTCCGTGACTGTCCTCGGGCTTGGCGGCGAGGGCGTCCTGCGTACCTATGGCTACGAGGGGGAGGCCATCGCCCTCATAAACCGGGCCCTGGACCTGGGCATCAATTACTGCGAAAGCGCCAGGGCCTATGCGGGGAGCGAGTCTTATTTCGGGCGGGCCCTCGGGGCGAGGAGAAAAGAGGTCTTCCTGGCCAGCAAGTCCCACGGGAGGACGAAGCGGGAGGCCCTGGCACATCTCCAGCAGAGCCTGCTGAACCTGAAGACCGATTACCTCGACCTCTGGCAGATACACGACGTGAGGACCGACTCCGAAGCGCGCGGGATATTCGGCCCGGACGGCGCCTACGGGGCCTTCAGGGAGGCCAGGGAGAAGGGGCTCGTGAGGTTCATAGGGATCACCGGCCACAGGGACCCCTCACTCCTCAGGCGCTGCATAGAGGAGTACGAGTTCGATACCGTCCTCATCCCCGTGAACCCCGCCGAGCCCGCCTACAAGGACTTCATAAGCCAGGTGGTCCCGGCCGCCCGCGCGAGGGACATGGGCGTAATCGGGATGAAGGTGTACCTGCGGGGGCTTGCCGGCCGCCTGCCGGAGATAGCGGGGCTCGAGACCTTCATGAGGTTTGCCCTCTCGCAGGAGATAACAAACGTCGTCATCGGCTGTGACGACGCCTACCAGGTGGAAGAAAACGCCCGCTTTGCCCGCGCCTTTAGCCCGATGCCGCACGAAGAGCAGGAGGCCCTCGCCAAAAAGATTGCTCCCCTCGCCAGGCGGCTTATGTATTACAAGGCCGAAGGCCTCGGCTGAAGCAATTTTAAAGGGCCGCCATTAGAGCCTCTCCCGGGGGCTCCAGAGGGGAAAGCCGTCCTCCTCGCGAAGCTTGATGACCGAATCGCCTTTTTTGACCTCCCGGGCCATGATGGTCCACTTATCCGCAAATTTCGCGCGCGCGCCCTTCACCTGCACCCGGTCGCCTCTTTCGAACTTGGCGCTTAGCTGATCGATAAACCATATGGGCCCCAGGTGGACCGGGAGGCTCTCCTTCTCCGTCTTCAAGGTGAGCATGAGCCCGGAGGTCATGCCCCTTATGGGGATGAATTTTTGCACGTCCTGGACGATCCCCGAGCAGGACTCGATTTTCGCGGGGTCGTAGTTTGTCTGGTAAAGGCCGTCAGGCCCCCATCCCAGCTTTCCCGCCCAGGCCAGGGGGGCGGCAAATGCGAAAGCAACCAGAACCGGCACCCATATCCTCTTTCCCATGCTGTCCTCCTGAAAAATAAATGATAATACAGTAAGCAGGTTAATATCCTACCCTCAAAAAAACCTTCTTGTCAATAATCTTGTCAATAAAGCGGCTATGCTATATATAGTTACCGCGCGCGCGTACGCGCGCGTTTTTTTTGCCGTTCAAACTCCTCCTCCCAATGCGCCCGATTTCTTTTTACTTTTCAAAGGGTCCCCTGCCTTTTTCATTTTCAAATCCGCTTGAACATTGAACAGACATGCCGAAATCAAAAAGATCCGGGCCGTAAAACCGGCCCACCGGGTTAAATATAGCACGAGAAGGGTGGACGCCGTCTACAGGACCTGGTTCACTATTTTCACGTCCAGGGTTGGATGTGTTGCCGTCGCTCTGCCGCGCTAAGGTATACTTAACTCTATATGGGCGGGAAGAAACATACTCCCGGAAGCATTTTAAAGAAGTCCTTGAGGGCCGCGGGCGTCCTCTTGCGCGTCCTCGCCGGACTGGGGGCGATTGGGTTGATGGTGGTTGGGGTGAGGAGGAAGAAGTAGGACGAATCAATTTTTCTTCAGGCGCTTTTTTATAGGAGTAGTATACGGATCTTCTTTTTTCTTAATATTCTAATAAATGTTTTAATTCATACAATGCATGCCTTCTGTATTCATTAAGCATATTGTTCCACTTAGCGAAATTATCAAATACTATTTGCCATGAAGCACGGAATCCTTCGGAATATTCATTGGCGAAATCTTTAGTAACAGGGTAGATGATTTGAATATCAGGATGCATTTGCTTAAACAGGAAAATGCCATATGACTGTAACTTACTTCCAGTTGGCGCTACGATTATTTTACGACTGTATTTATAATAGAGATAGATTTCTTCGAGCATTTGAACTGTCTCTTTATAATCAAACGTGCTGATGATTTTTCGCTTTTCGGGTGGGAAATCATCATTTAAAGATATCTCTTCCATTATTTTGCGATTCAAATGCCTTATAGCCTCTTGTCTCCAATAATTATGTTCTTCGTGAGGCATTCCCTCTAATAGAATCAAATGCTGCGGAGTAATATCGTTGACGAGAGCGACGAGTTCCCGATGATTAAACGTAGGAAACGCGACCATCAATAATGGAAATCCCTGCATGGCCACTGTGGAAAGCGATCTTGTGGTCACGATCTTGTAAATATCAGTTGTCAGGAAAACTGGTGGGTTTTCCGTCTCTTTTTCCCATTCAGCTTTTTGAGCATTATAGATTTCCAGAGTCGGATGATAAACTCCAGCTTCAGTGTAGACGATACTAACTCGGTTTGGCAGTTCTCTTAAACCATGTAAAAGCACTACAATTAATAGCTTAGACATTGCCGATATATCTACGACAATATTGTAATTCGCAGAAATAGGGCTGACGAATTGGGTTAACTCATCAAGAAATTCATCCGGAGCATACCTATTATAAACTTTCCAATCTATATTGTCCGCAGGTAAAGAAAAATTCTTTAGTTTATCTTTAAAGTCATCAATCCTATTCTTTTCATTATATGGCATATACTCGATGCTAATAATGCGCTCGATTTTTTTCCCTGCCCTAACAACTTCATTCAGTACGCCAAAAGCACGATCCTCAAAACCCACGGCGCCGATATAAAGAATCGGCTCAGGTAAGGCAGAAACATTAAGGCGTTCGGTATTAGGCAGTTTGTTTAATAATTCATCCAATGCCCTCATAATAGTTTTCCCTGCGAGTCATTTGCTTTCTTTTTAATTTTTTTCTTTTCAATCATATGTTGATAAAAGCTGTCCGGGTCACCAAGAAGCCAATAAAACTCACCAACTTCGAGTCTTATAGGGTCACGTTTGTTCGGTGTAAGACGAAATGTTGGAATCAGTAGCCTCCGAAGATAAAGACGCGGAACAACAGCACCGCGTTGGCTTTTCCCTCGTACATCTCTGACGAAAATACCATAACGGATTAATTCTCTATATAATTCAAAAACTTTTGCGATATCAAAGTCTTTCTGATAATTACTTTTTAATTTTTTCATTATCTCCTCAGCGAAAACGAGGGCATCAAGCATCTCTATTCGGAATGCTTGATGCGGCGGCTTGGTTTCCTCGTTTTTGGAATCCATATTCTTAAGATACCAATGGGCAACTTTTCCAAATGCTTCGGCAATTTTTCGCAATTCCTTTCCAAGATTCGGCACTGCTTCGATGCGATTTAAAAAGTCGTTTCCTAATTCCCGTATTGCCTTGTCCTGTTTCTCTAAATGAATCGTCGGGTATTCAGATTCATTATGAACTGCTAATATTTTCGGTCCACCAGCAAGTGAAATCATGTTTCTTATTAAGATCAGAATATTAACTACATCACCCGAACACAATTGTACAACCATATCCCAACCATAATAATAAACCCTATTTTCATTTCTTATGTCACGAGCAAGCTGATTAAATGATCGACTACTTTCTCCCAATAAAGCCTTTATATTTTGATATTCGGGATCGATATCTTTCGTATTTTCTAACCGATTGTTGATGACTCCAAGAAGAAATTCGTCTTTAACCTTCTCCTCAGCATTTAAGAAATAGTCGCCCAGATCAATGACATCGTATTCCCTCGACTGCTCAAGGAGCTTCCCATGTGTATCGTATGGGTGAAAAGATACAATACTTTCTGTCGATATCTTGTAAAAGCATTCTGAGTAACGCAATAGGACGAAATCATTAAGGGCTTTTTGTATCGGCTCAGATATTCTCGGAAGCGAGTAATCATCTATGAAAAAATAAAACACTCTGCCTTTCAGCCATGGCACGCTTCCGATGATAATTTTGCAGACATTTCTAATAAAATCGAGCGGCAAAAAAATCTCTGATTTTTTCTTACCACCCTTTGTGACCGAACGTATTATTTCCTGTTTTCTTATTACGATGAACGATTGCAAATGTTCGAGGATGTCTTGGTCATAAAAGGCTCGTTTATATATGGGAATATAGATCTCTATATATTCCTCTAACTCTCCAAAATTGTACTTCTGAAATTTTCCGAAATACTTCTGTGCAATGCGCAATGTTTCTATGAGTTCATAAAAAATGGACAAGCTAAAATAAGTACCAATTATGCGAGGCATGTCTTTCTTATTTTTATTGTTCATTTTTTTCAAATATGGAAAAGCGAAATACAGATCATTGCTATGATAATAAATACCAACATAATCATCTAACTGATTAATTGCTTGTATTTTCCTGCCGAGGAGCTGTGATTTTAAGCTGAGAGAGCGAAAAATTGTCGTTTTGCCGCATCCGCGTGGTCCGGTAAGAATGGTATTAGTTCTCTGGAGAAGATCATTGTAGCCGGGAAACTTTTCAGAATAGAGGGTCTGTAACACTTCAAAATAATCGCCCATCTCCTCGCAACTCAGATAATCAAAAGGATTTCCAAGAGGCAGTCGATCCGGTTCTCTAATAGAGTCAGTCTGGTAACTGCTCCTTATCTCTCCAAGAAATGTCCTTAATTCTCTTGAATTTCTCACGAAATTACCCATAGTCGGATTTCGTTCCAGTATTCTCTTCGGTATAAAGTCTTCTATTAACCTATCGTAGAGAAATTTATCCTCGCCGCTTAGGAATGCAGGGTCGATGAACCTCAACAGCCATTGGCACATGACTGCTAATTGATTGTAATCATCTTTAGGTCGCAAGCTATTATGAGAGCCGCCGATGCCGAAATCCGTGATTTTAATGACCGGCCTTGTTGGATTAAGGAGTCGCTCATCACTCACTGCAATAAGGATATTACCTTGATGAAGATCATCATGGGATATTTTCTTTGCCCCCATTGCCATAAAGCAGATAAGAACCTCTTCAATAAAATGCTCAACAAAGGAAATGTCCATTCTATTAGCTTTAACATATTGCCACAAATTAGTTCCTTCTATATATTCCCATATGATATATGCATATGTTATACCCTCACTCAAAGTGGCTTTCCCATGCGTGCGATATTGAACGACTTGTTGGATGCCTGACAGATAGTTGCCAACTTTCAGTATTTCATTTTGCCAGCCAGTTTTAAGATTCTGATCAGGTATCAATTTCACTGCGCCATACAAATCTGTGATTTCTTTATGATGCGCTTTATAGACGACGCCATTTTTGCCCCTGCCGATCTCATCTACAAGACGGTAATCCCCAACCTCTATTCCTTTAAATTTATTCTTTTTAGGGAGGTTTTCTTTAGTCATGCGTTTCCACCCTTCTTGAAAATCACGATCCATTCTCTCTTTGTGCAGGCGCCATTCCGCCGTGCCCTGCGTATATCAGGAATAGTGTCCTCAATTACTTCCTCCAGTCTGAAATTTATCGCACTGTTTTTAATCATTTCAATTATGAGATGTGCGGTATTTATTGGCTTACTGGCACGTCCCACTTCTCCAATAACAAGAACGCACGTACCATTTCGTCTTAAACCCTGATGGACATTTCTCATGCACCTTTCCATTAAGAGGAGAAAATCTTTGGGATTGTTCGGCACCTTCCTATCTTGATGCTCATGGTCAGAAACCCCGAGGAACCAAAGACGAAGTCTATTGTCCCTCGCATAATCTAAGGCATTCATATAAGGGGGGCTGGTTATAACGGCATCGAGTGCCCCCTTCGGGAGCCATGCGTTAGCTGCATTTATTTTCTTGCAAACCCTTGGAAGTTCCGGATTAGGATAAAAAAACCGTATATAGGCTCTTTTAATCTTAGCTTTTAATCTGTCATCAACTGGACGATATTTGTACAATTCGAGAAACAGTTCTTTAGGGAATTTTTTTGTCCGCAAATAAGGCACTAAATGACTCGAAGGATAAGACAAGAAGCCAGGTCGTTGATGGTGCAAAATACCTAACAGGCAGGCTATCAGAAAGTACTCTCTTTTTTGTCTCAATAGGCTTGTTAGTGCAATAACCTCTTTCAATGTACGCGAATGGAAAAAAGACCGTACCCATTTAGGTACCGCACGCAGTGAAACCCCATTGGCTATCAACTTCATTTTTGTACCATAGAAGTCTGCTTTATCTAATGCTTCTTCCATAGTACGTGGAGGGTCTAACTTAGCTTTGGTCAGGACATATGCGTAGGGACTAATGTCACTCGCGAGAATTCCCCTCTCACAAATCAGGCTCTCAAGCGCTACGACTCCGGAACCTACAAAGGGATCGCATACTAAGTCACCTTTAGACGAATACCTCTGTATAAGTGCCTTGGCCATTGACGATTTCATTTTACCGATATATGGTGCAAGTTGATGAAGGCTCGATTCAGTGGAAAGACAACTATCACGCCAGAGATGAGGATGAAATAATGCTTCTGACATAGCGCTCTATTTTAAATGAAAATTATTATTAAAGAAACTGGATATCAGATAAACGTACTTAGCCCACCCGCTATAAGCTCGTCCCAGACCGTGGAGGGGGTTATCTGCCCTAACTGCAAAAAAAAGGGCTGGCTTTCGCCAGCCCTTAGAAGTCTCAAATGCAAAATCCTATGGGTGCGGGGTGAAGGTGACCGAAATCGTATGAGGCGTGGCCACGCCCGTGAAGGTGTACTCGGCAAGTGCCCCCACGGAAGCGCCGTCTACAAGCACGTCAGCCACATGATAACCAGCGTTCGGGGTCATCCAGAACGTCTGTGCGCCTCCGATCGCGACCCTTACCACGCCCGAAGGACCAATCTTGCCGTTGGGGCCGGAAGTGGCCGTAATCGATGCGTCAAAATCGGCCCTTATCGTGTGGTCCGCGTTGACGTTTGTAAAGGCATAGCTCGTGAGCTTCCCCATATAGATGCCGTCCACATAGACCCCTCTGACCAGATACGAGCCAAGGCTGGTGGTCGCGGGGGTTATCGTGAAGGTCTGGCTCAGGCCGCCTTGCACACTGACCGCGCCCGAAGGCGTGATCGTACCGCCTATCGTACCGGTGGAAGCCGTAATCGTGTAGATCGGCTTTACCGTGAATGTGGCGTTAATGGTGTGCGGCGTGGTCACGGCTGTGAAGGTATAAGAAGTCACCGCGCCAACTGATACGCTGTCCACCAGGACGTCAGCCACCTGGTATCCGGCAGCCGGAGCTATCGAGAAGGTCTTGTCCGTGCCGCTCTCCACCTTGACATAGCCGTAAGGCGTAATGCCGCCGTTCGGGCCGGCAGTGGCCCAGACCACGGGGTTGAACGTGGCATGTATCGTATGGTCCGCGGTCACTGTCTTGAAGGTGTAGCTCCTTGTTCTTCCCTTCGAGACCCCGTCCACCACCACATTGGCAACAACATAGCCGTAGTCGGGCGTGATGGTGAATGTCTGGTCGGCTCCGCCCGCAATGGTAACTGCGCCCGAGGGGCTGATGTTCCCGTTTGCCCCCGCCGAGGCCGTAATGGTGAAGTTGGGGTTCGCGGCAAATGTGACCGAGATCGTGTGCGGCGTGGTCACGTTTGTGAATGTATACGAGGTCACCGCGCCTACCGAAGCACTGTCCACGAGCACATCAGCCACGTGATAACCGGCATCCGGCCTCATGTAAAATGTCCGGCTCCCGCCGCTTGCCACCCTTATGACGCCCAGGGGGTTTATTTTTCCGTTCGGCCCTGCGGAGGAAAGGACCACGGGGTCGAAGGTGGCGCTTATGGTGTGGTCCGCCGTAACGTCCGTAAAAGTATAGCGCCTTAGATTGCCCACGGATGTCCCGTCCACGTATACGTTAGCCACCCTGTAGCCATAGTCCGGCGTGATGTCGAAGACCTGTGTTTCCCCGTGGTAAACGGAGATGGCCCCGGAGGGCGAGATGCTCCCGTTCGGCCCGGCAGAGGCTATTATCGTGTAAACGGGGAGGGGGGCGAATGCGGCCGAGATCGAATGCCCTGCGCTCACGCTGGTAAATGTATATGAGAGCACCGCCCCGACCGAAGAGCCGTCCACGAGGACGTCCGTGACGTAATAGCCGGCATTGGGCGCAATCGTGAACGTCTGGTGCGCGCCCGCATCTACGGTCAAAGTCCCGGATGGAGTTATGCTCCCGCCCGGCCCGGCCGCGGCCGTAATCACATAGTGTGTGGCGGGGGACACGCCTGTGACAACTGCGGTTGCGCTCGCAATCCGTACGAAGTCATGGACGGAATGCGCACTGCTTGGATGGCCCGCAGAGATGAAGAGAGCTTCGCCGGAGTATGTGCTTGCCCCGGTTGCGGTCGCCGTGAGGTCAAATTCATATGTCCCGTTGTCATTATACTCGGAGAAGGATGCCGCGTAGATGCCGTCGCCCGACTCCATGTCCGGAGCGACCCCGTTATCCAGGAGCGCAATAGGCACCTCGCTCCCGTCGGGCCGCCTCGCCACGCCCTGTATGGAGGCCCCGACCACTCTTTCGCCTTCAAAAAGCGGCGTTGCCGTTATCTCTACCGGCTCGGGGAACGTCAGGATGGCGTCATTTACCGAGAGGTTCAATTGCACACCGTCGTGGCGCGCAAACGCCACGAGGTCGATCTGGCCGTTCGTCACAGCGCCCGCGCTCACGATCATCTGCCAGGTGCCCGCCTCGGGCGCCGGGACTTCGATGATTGTGCTGTTCGCATCCGTAATGACCCTGACGGTCGGGTCCGAGACGGTGATGATGCCGCCCGAGGGGGTGCGGAGGGAGAGGCCGATGTCGTCAAATGCCTCCTCCCGGCCAAGGGCGAATACCGCCGACTCCACCCCCGGCTCGACCGGGACGGGGTACTCCAGCGTCCCGCCGGTTCCGACCGCCTGCGGCGCACGGGCAAGAATGCCTCCTACGCCGGCGACGGTCAAAGCGGAGACATTAACATTTGCGAGGTCCGCCGCACTGGCAATCCTGTAGAATCGGCCGCCCGTCTGCCTTGCAATTTGACGGAGCAATGCCTCGCCGGGAGCCGAGATGGTGGTCCCCACGCCGACTGTAATGACCATGACCCCCTCTGCCTGCAGCCTTGGGATCACGTCGGAGGGGGGTATCCCGGTAGTCTGGTCTCCATCGCTCAGGAGGACGATGATTTCGTTTTTGCACGCCCGGTCGCTTTGGGAAGTGATCTGGTTCAGCGCCTCCTCAAGCCCCCAGCCGATATTCGTTTCACCGATTGGGGTTAGGTTATTGATAAAATCCCTTAATTGGGCACGCACCGCATCGGTCACCACTGTCAAGGGGTAGATCACAATCGGGAGCTCCGCTGTGAATGGCACCACTCCAGCCAAATCGCCATTGGCCAGGATGCCAATAAACTGATTGGCCCCCTGCTGCGCAAGGCCAAGCCGCTGATCGGTGACCATGCTCCTGGTACGGTCCACGAGCAGCATCACCCTGAGGCCCCCCGTGCCGTTAACAAAGGTCACAGCCTGCGATGCCGGGGGCGCATCCACCGGGAGGCCCACCGGCGGCAACGCCGGATAGCGAGATCGCGCCACCGTCTCCCAGACCGATTCGCCATACAGGTATTCCTGCCATGTGTCTCTGTCGGGGTCGTGGTTTCCGGCAACGCAAAACTCGTTCAGTGTATAAGTTGTGCCGAAGGCACGACCGCCGCGCGTGAAAAAATTGTCCATCAGCGAATAGTTCAGTGCCGCCGTATCGGGATATGGCGCATCCTCGGCATTGCCGAAAGGACCGGAGTACTCGTCGGCCACGCCATAGGCGAGGTGGACGTGCTCGTGCGCGATAGTGTAAGCATCGCCATCGGCTCCATTAGTGGCCTGGAAATCGCTGTTATAATAGAGATTTACAAACCAGCCCCGGAAGCCATACTGGTTTAACCAGGCATTAGCGCGGCCCAAGCCGGGGTTTACCCAGTACTCGGCCGTCGCCGACGCGCCGCTGTTGTTGACAAGCCAGATTGTCCCGAAGCGGTGCTGGTTGTCGGTTGCGTCCAAGAGTACGTCGCTTCCGTTCTGAAAACCCGTGCGTATTAGGGCGAGCTGGGCAGGTGTCGCATTGAAACGCACCGAGGCGCAGAAATTGAAGGCCCCGTTTCCGAATGTGCCGGCCCCTCCCGGTCCTCCGGCCCCTCCGCCTCCGGACGTACTGAGCCTGGAGACAAAGACATCGCCCCCGCTATTATAGCTGCCGTCATATGGCGTCCCGGCAACCGGGTAACCGGAAGAGTAAGTACCGCCGGCCACATAGACATAGCCCGCGCCGTCTATGCCCATGGCATAGGCCCACTCATCGCCGCTTCCGCCTATGAATGTGGACTCAAGGAGGCTGGAGAGGCCGCCGTCGAGCCTCGAAACAATGACATCATAACCGCCATTATAGCTATTATCATACAGCGAGCCGGCAGCCGGGTAGCCGGAAGAGGAGGTATATCCGGCCACGTAGACATCCATGCCGTCCATGGCTATGGCCATGGCCTCATCAATGCCGCTTCCGCCTATGAAGGTGGAGGCAAGAAGGTTGGCGAGGCCGCTGTTCAGCGCGGAGACAAAGACATCGCTGCCTCCATTCCAGGTGCTGTCATATGGCGTCCCGGCAATCGGGTAATCGGACGAGTAAGTGCCGCCGGCCACATAGATAAAACCCATACTCCCTTCTATGGCCATGGCATTGGCCCCTTCATCGCCGCTTCCGCCTATGAAGGTGGAGGCCAAGAGGCTGGAGAGGCCGCCATCGAGTTTGGAGACAAAGACATCATAAAGGCCGCCGTTAAAACTGCCGTCATACGGCGTCCCGGCGGTCGGGTAGTCGAATGATCCGGTATCGCCGGCCACATAGACATTGCCCGAGCCGCCCAAGGCAATGGCATGGGCCCCCTCATAACTGCCTCCGCCTATGAATGTAGAGGCCAGGAGGCTGGAGAGGCCGCTGTCGAGTTTGGAGACAAAGACATCATAACCGCCGTTAAGGGTGCCGTCATACGGGGCCCCGGCAGTCGGGTAGAAGGGCGAGTTGGTACTGCCGGTCACGTAGACATTGCTCGAGCCGTCTACGGCTATGGCATAGGCATAATCACCACCGCTTCCGCCTATGAAGGTGGAGGCGAGCAGATTGGAGAGGCCTCCATTCAGTTTTGAAACAAAGACATCAGTAACGCCATCCCAGGTGCCGTCATATGGCGTCCCGGCAGTCGGAAAATCGGGTGACCCGGCAGAGCCGGCCACATAGACATTGCCCGAGCCGTCCAGGGCAATGGCATAGGCCTCGTCGCCACCGCTTCCGCCTATGAAGGTGGAGGCCAGCAGGCTGGAGAGGCTGCTGTTCAGTTTGGAGACAAAGACATCCACATTGCCGTTAAAGGTGCCGTCGAAGGGCGTCCCGGCGGCCGGATAATTAGACGAATAGGTACGACCGGCCACATAGACATTGCCCGAGCCGTCTATGGCCATGGCAAAGGCCGCGTCTTCACTGCTTCCGCCTATGAAGGTGGAGGCAAGGAGGGGGTCTATTACAAGCTCCTTCGTCCTGTCATAATCTCCAACCGTGAAGGCATAAACGGGCCCGGAGCCGCCCTCCTCCTTCCGGCTCTCAAGGCTATACCCCGCCGCCACCTCCACCCGCTTGCCGTCAATCTCCTGATAGGCGGCCGGCCTTGTGAACCTTACCGTGCCGAGCGCGGTCTCCGCCTCGAGCTCCCCAATTTCATTTACCTTTATCGCACTTGCGCCCTCGAGCCTGATCCTTATCGCCTCCGCGCTCGCCCCCGGCATGACATAAAAGAGCTTTTCCACATTGTTGCCGTGGGCCTTGAGCCTGAGCCTTATGCCCTCGTAAATCTCTCCCAGGCTCACGTAATCATAGGTCGGTATATCGCTTTTCCACAGCGACGGGTCATTGCCCTTGAAATAGTTGACTTTTGCAAGGGCCTTTTCCTCTCCCGTTACTTCGCCGATCTTTGCGCCGACAAAGGATTCCCGGAGCGCGATCCCTTTTATGTCCTTCTTATCCTTGCCCGCGCTCCCTGGCAATGAATAGACGACCTCTCCGCCGTTGGTCACATAGACGGTCCCGCCGAAGGTCTTGGCGTAGAACCCGACCTCTCCGGCGCTTTGCCCCTCATTTTTTATAAAGGGCATACTGATGCCGCCGAGCTTTTCCAGCGCTTTCTTTTCAAGCATGGGCTGTTTCGCATCGGCAAAGGCAGTTCCGGACATTAAGAGAAAAGGCAAAAAGAAAAACATCACTATCTTTTTCATCTCAATCCCCCCGGATTTATTCTTCTTCACAATAATTCCCCTGTTCACACGAAATATGTTCGAATTTTATACACCCTGCCCTCCAGAAGAGCGGCTGGCAAATGTCCAGCAATGTGCCGTTTCCATCAAAATAGAACGTGGCGGCGTCAGGTATTTTTGCGCCGTCTTCAGCCACCTCCCAGATTTTTCCGCCGTCACAGCGCCGGATGTAAACTGCCTTTTTGTGGAATACGTGCTTTTGACCGCCTTGGGTTACGAATTCCTGTTCGCCTTTATTTGAGCATAGAAGTTCTACTGCGCGAGGAGGCCGGTCAATGGCTAAAGCTGTCCCTATGGCGGCCAGTGATATAAGAAGAAGCAATCCCCCCTGCCTTGTCTGCATGAACGCTCCTTGGGCGCCGCGCTTCCCCCCCGGAAAGCTTAATGGCAAGTGGCAGAAACGACGGATTATAATTGCAACAGGCGTTCTACTCTGTCAAGGAAAATCTTTTCTTCCGAATGGATTATCCCGAATGGGAGAACTTTAAATCCTTATCCTCGTCCCCTCGGAGATAAGCTCGTCCCAGACCGTGGAGGGGTCTTTTTCGAAGATGCTGTCGGCGTCAGCGCCGACTACGACCCAGTCCCCGCGGCCCATTTCCATCTGGAGCTGGCCGGGGGCCCATCCGGCGTAACCCGCATAGACCCGGACCTTCTCCCGGGACGCGCCTTTGGCCATCCGTTCGAGTACCGAGGGGGTGGCGCTCACATAGACATCGCCGAAGACGTGCTCTGCGTCCACGGGCTTTTTCGCGCTCCGTATGAGGAACTGCGCCAGGTGGCCGTCAACGGGGCCGCCAAAGTACATGGGCTCTTCGGATTTTTCGAGCCCGGGGAAAAACCGGGAGAGCCTGGCCTTGGTGGGGCGGTTCACGATGACGCCCATCGTGCCGTGCCGGTCGTGCTTTATAAGGAGTATCACGGTCTCCCTGAAGATGCCGTCCGTTATCTGGCGCGTGGCCACAAGGAACTTGCCCGCTTCGGGGACCCCTTTGTAGAGGGGTTTCGGCCCAGGAGAGGGCGCGCGGGCCGCGATGAGCAAAAAGGCGATTAATGGGACAAGAAATCGCATCATGGCCGGGCCCCCCTTGCCCTCGTGGTATTCTCTTCCTCGTGGTACTCCTGCTCGGTATTCACTTCCCAGATGTCGTAATCGGCCCCGAGGACATTCCGTGCGGCATATAGCCCGGTAAGTATCGAGTGGTCCATGTTGTTGTATTTGAACATCCCGTAGCGGCCTATGGGCTGGAGGTTCTTGAAATTGGCCAGGTACTCCCGGATAACGCGGATATTTTCGGGGTACGAGGCATCGTACACGGGATAGGCATTGGGGACGCGCGCGATGAAGCCGTCCACGAAATCTGCCGCCCTGCCGAGCTTGAGTAATTCAAGCTCCCTCAGGCCCAGTTGCATAAGCTCCCCGTCCGGGGTGTTCCAGAGTTCGTCCCCCTCCGTGCAGAAGTATTCAAGCCCCAAGGCGGTCTTTTTCGGGTCGTCCACCATCTCCGGGCTCCAGTTCTTGAAGTTCTGGATGCGCCCCATTTTTATCTCCGGGGAATGGATGTAGATCCAGGTGTCCGGAAATGGATTGGGCGAGTTGAGTATCACGTTCACCGTGAGAAAGCTCCTGTATTTCAGGGCGCGGGCCGCTTCGAGCACCTCCGGAGGGGCAGGAGGGGAGAGCCTTTTTATGAGTTCGGTAATGGGCATGCTGGAGATGAAATGCCCGGCCTCTAATTTCTCTTCACTCCCGTTCTTTTTCAATATGACGCTTTCGGCCCGGAAGGCGTCCCTCTCGACCTTTACGACCTCGGTCTCCATAAGGAGCGAGCCCCCGGCCTTCGCCAAGTTTTCGGCCATCTTCTCGTACATCATCCCGGGGCCGTAGCGCGGATACTTGAATTCCTCTATAAGTGTCTTTATCTTCCCGGTTTTATCCGAGGAAAAGCTGTTTTTTAAAAGGCTGCGGAGGGAGAGCCCTTTAATCCGCTGTGCGGCCCACTCGGCCTGGATCTCGGTGCAGGGGATGCCCCAGAGCTTTTCGGTATAGGTCTTGAAAAAAAGGTTATAGAGCTTTTTGCCGAACCTGTTCGATACCCATTCCTCGAAGGTCTTCTCCTCCGTATACGGGAAAAGCTTTATGTATAAATAGCTCCCGAGGACCGCAAGGGACGTAAGAGGGCCCAACCCCGTAAGGGCATTCATTAATTTTAAAGGATAATTGAAGAACCTGTTCCTGTAATAGATGCGGGACAACCGGGGACGTGTAAGGAAGTCCCCCCTTAGGGTCTCGTTCCAGAGGTCGTTCACTTCCCTGGACTTTGTGAAAAAGCGGTGGCCGCCCAGGTCGAACCGGCACCCCTTGTATTCGATAGTCTTGCTGATGCCGCCTACGAGTTTTTCCTTCTCCGTGATAACGGCCTTTTTCCCGTGCCTCGCAAGATACAACCCAGCGGCGAGCCCCGCAGGCCCCGCCCCGAATATGATGACGTCCGCTCTTTCCTGTTTCATCTACTAATTAAAACGAAGCCTTATAAGGAAATCCCACCTTTTTACTCTACTTTTCTTTTAGTGGAAGTGTCAATTGAAGGCGGGGGGCGGCCATCAGGACTGTATTAGGGCGAAGAGGGCGGAGGCCAGAAGTATGGCGGCCCCCGTGAGGAGCGATATAAGAAGCGCATATTTTCTTCGCATAAGGCCTCCTTATACCAGGTTGAATAGCTCGGAATGGAAGCGGGAGAGCGGTATTCCCATACGGTAAAGGGCATGCTCCACGGCGTCCATCATGGGGTCCGGCCCGCAGATGAAGTATTCGAGTTCCTTCCGCTCCGGGGGGAGATATTTGTCCAGTATAGTGGAGTTGATAAAGCCTTTTTCCCCTGCCCAGCCGGGGTCGGGACTTTCGAGGATATGCACCAAGGTGAGGCTCAAAAACTCTTTAAGCCCTTCAAGCTCTTCGAGGAAGGCCGCCCTTTCATATCTTTTATTGGAGTAGAAAAGAATAACGGGGCGGGAGTCTTTCCTGTCCCTCAAGGTGCGGAGCATGCTCATTATGGGGGCAATGCCGATACCGCCCGCGATGAAAACCAATCCCGAGGCCTTGTAGCGGTCCATGCAGAATGAGCCATACGGGGCGTCCACATAGACGCGATTTTTCTTCTTATCTGGGCGGGGTGAGAGGGTCTTTATCCTTTTCGTGAAATCCCCGCGCTCTTTTATTGTGAACTCGAGGGCGGGAGATGCCTCGGCGCTCGAGGCTATCGAGAAGGGGTGCTCCTTCAGGGTGAAGGGCGAATGCCAGATGGAAATCCATGCAAATTGGCCGGCGAGGAACTTGAACCCCTTTTTATCTTTAATGAAATTCGGCCCTTCCGGCAGAAGGCGCAAGGTCCAGGAGTCTCCCCGCTCAGGCCTCACCTCATCGACCAGGTAGGGGCGCTTTGATATGAGATACGGCTTTAAAACCCGCATATAAAAGGCGAGCAAAAACCAGGGCGCCCCCAAACCGGCCCAGAGGGCCCGGTTCGCGGGAGGCCCCGTGTAATGCCCGATAAGAAATACGTGAATAAGTCCAAAGGAGACGGCAATCAGGGAAAGGAGCACATGCGCAAGCCGCCAGTAATCGTATTCGAGATTGGCCCTCCTCCTTATAAGGGAAACGGAGATAAGCAACAGCGCCGAAAGGGCCGATATAAAACCGGCCTTGAACGCAAGAGGAGCGGTAAAAGGGTTTAGAAGCGACAGCATAGCCGGGGCCTCCCGGAAAAAGACGGCGGGGTGAATAATTATGAAAAGGGCGAGGATAATCCCGATATAACGGTGGAAATGATAGATGATATCTATCCCGAAGGGGGCCGTTGCTTTCTTGAACCGGGCCGTGAGCGCGAACTGAAGGCCCATCATGGCGAGCGCCGAAAACCCGAGCGCGGCTGAGAACTCCCACCAGAACCCCCGCCCCGGCAAATCGCCCCCAATTAAAATAAAAAAGAGCGGGGCGACTATGAGAAGGATATAGAGGCCGAACCACAATGCCCTTGTGAGGAAATATATCATTCCGGGACGAGCACAAGATCGAAGCTCCCTTCTTTCGCCCCCTTTTTGAGATAATGCTGGGTTACGAGGGTGCGAAAGCCGGGCGCGCCGACTTTTATATGGATGTGGGGCGGCCTCCGCGAATACGGAGGCGGGAAATTGCTCTCGAACGTGTATGCCCCGGAGTTGTCCGCGATAACCGTGGCGCGATGCTCGTCATCGTACTCCCCGTTGGGCCCGGCAAGCCAGAATTCGATCCTTGCCCCCGCGATGGAGGCGCAGTCTTTGCTCGACCTCACCGCGCCTTTCAAGAGGTATCCTTTTCCTACGCTCCCTCTGACCGGGGCATCGGGCCTGTAGAACGGGCCGAGCATGTCGGGCGGGGTAGGCTTGCAAGAAACCCCAAGGCTTATCACCGGCAAATTAAAAAAAAGCAGCGCTGAAATTATGAGAAGCCATTTCATAATCAAAGGATATATCTAATTTAATATTCGTTCAATCAAAGGCTGAAAAAAGGCGTGGGGGCATGCCGCCCCGCGACATGGAGGGGAAGCGAGGGGTTCATATGGAGATGCGTGGAGAGGGCCGCGCGCGGGGTGTTGTTGTTCTCCGAAAGATGGGCGAGACAGGCCCATTTCAACCGGCTCCCCCGGGATTTAAGGAGCCTTGCGGCTTCCATATTGGATATATGCCCGTGCGGCCCCTGTATGCGCTTTTTCAGGAACCAGGGGTAGGGCCCCTTAACGAGCATCTCGTTATCGAAATTGCTTTCGAGGAACACGGCATCGAGCATGCCTATGATCTCGCCGAGCCCGTGAAAGGGGTGCCCCAGGTCCGTGAGGATCCCCAGCCGCTTCCCCCCGTGCGCTATCACAAAGGCGCTGCCGTCCGCGGCGTCATGCGGCGTGGAGATGGTTTCAACCGTTACATTGCCGAAATCGATACCAGAGCCCGCCCGGAAATAATGTATATGCTTCTGGTCCAGTTTCCCGGGAGATTGCGAGGAAAGCGCCCTTCGAAGCGTCTTCTCCGTAATGTATAAGGCCAAGCCGTATTTTCTCTGGTAAACGCCCGCGTATTTTATATGGTCCGAGTGGTCGTGGGAGATGACGAGGGCGTCAACTTTTCTTATATCCACCCCTTCCCGGGCAAGCCTTTCCTCGGCACGGATGCCGGGTATGCCGGCATCGAAGAGGAGTTTCAGGTCCCGTGTTTCCACGTAGGTGCAATTCCCGCTGCTTCCCGACTGAAGAGACAAGGCGCGCATGACCCGGATATGGTACAAACGGGTAAGTAGTTTTGGCAAGCATTCGTGATAAACTAAATTGATGTTCAAGGAGCGGGCGGATTTTTTGATTATTGGAAGCGGGGTTGCGGGCCTCCGGGCCGCCGTGGAGCTCGCCCGGCATGGGAGCGTCATAGTGGCCACAAAAGACATGCCCACCGAAAGCAGCACCGAATACGCTCAGGGGGGCATCGCCGTGGCCCTGAGCGACGAGGACACGGTGGGCATACATTTCGAGGACACGCTTAAGGCCGGGGCCGGGCTTTGCAGGGAGGAGGCAGTCAAGATACTCGTCGAGGAAGGCCCCGAGCGCATCATGGAGCTTATCTCCTGGGGGGCGGAGTTCGACAGGGAGGGCACAAAGTTGGCCTTCGGATTGGAGGCGGCCCATTCGAGAAAACGCATCCTCCACTCGCAGGGGGACGCCACCGGGAAGGAGCTGGAAAGGGTCTTGATCAATAAAGTAAAAACGTTTCCTTCGATAAAGCGCTATCCCTTCAGCTTCGCCGTGGATCTAATAATGGAAAACGGGGCCTGTTATGGCGCGATAATCATACGGGACAGAAGGCCCGTAGCGCTCCTGGCAAAAACAACGATACTCGCCTCCGGAGGGGCGGGACAGGTATACGCGATTACGACAAACCCGCAGGTGGCCACAGGGGACGGGATAGCGATGGCGTACAGGGCCGGGGCCCTCCTCGAAGATATGGAGTTCGTGCAGTTCCATCCCACCGCGCTCTTTCTCCCCTCCGCGCCGCATTTTCTCTTGACCGAGGCCCTCCGGGGCGAGGGCGGCCTCCTCAAGAACGTCTTCGAAGGGCACTTCATGAAGGATTACCACCGCCTTATGGAGCTTGCGCCCCGTGACATAGTCTCGCGCGCCATATTGCACGAGATGGAGAAGACGAGGAGCGACCACGTCTACCTGGACTTGAGGCCTCTCGGGGCGGAATTCATAAAGAGGCGTTTCCCCCGCATTTATGCCACCTGCCTGAGGTACGAGCTCGATATCACGAAGGAGTTGATACCGGTCTGCCCTGCGGCCCATTACTTTATGGGCGGGGTAAAAACCGATACGGAAACGCGCACCAATATCCCGGGCCTTCTGGCCGCGGGCGAGGCGGCCTGCACCGGCGTCCACGGGGCAAACAGGCTCGCCTCCAACAGCCTTTTGGAGGGCCTCGTCTATGGAAAAAGAGCAGGCGGGGCCGCCCTTGAATACGCCCTCCCGGAAGCGGATATCGCCAAAAAGGAAAAAGAGATGGACTATAAAACAATGCCTTATTCTATCCCAGCCCATGACGAGATAAGGGGCTCCCTCAGGCGGCTCATGTGGAACAAGATCGGGATAATAAGAAATGAGAAGTCTCTGGCCGAGGCCCGCCGGGAGATAGCCGAATGGGGCTATATCCTCGAAAGGGAATTTCTCACCAGAAGAGAACTTGAGCTGAAGAACATGATACAGGTGGCGGGGCTTGTGGCCGAGGCCGCCATATCGAGGAGGGAGAGCATAGGGGCCCACTACCGCGCCGATTACCCCCACAGGAGCGAGGACTGGAAGAGGCACACGGTGCAAGAGAAGGGGAAAGAGATAAAATTTATCGAGTGAAGAGAGCTATAACTTTTTTATAAAGGAATGAAAAGAGGCGGGAATTTCCCGCTCTTTTCACCCTCTAATTGGTTTTTTACGGGCCGGTTGTCACGGTGAAGTCGAACTGGTCATCATCCCATACTGTCGGATACGGCCCTATAAATCCCTTATAAGTGTAAGTGCCGAGAGGGGCCGTCATCGGTATTGCGTGCGTTAGATGGGCGTTTCTTGTCTCTCCGGGGTTGAGCCTGAGTGTATAAGGCCCGAAAAGCTCGCCCATAGGGGGATATTTGTTTCCATTGGGCAGTAACACATGGGTCCAGTACTGGAATCTCTGGCTTACTCCCGTATTGTTTGTGACCGTAACGGTGTACCCCAGCGTGCCCCCTCGCGGGATGCTCGTGGAGTCGGGTGTGAGGGTTAAATCCGGCACTTCAAGGATTTTGAGCAGATACACGTCACGAGATCCAGCCCCAAAGGATTCAGTGAGCCCGGCGATGATGTAACCTCCGTCCGTGGTCTGCTGAACCGATTCGCCCCAATCCCCAGAAGCCCTGCCAAAGGTCTTTTCCCATACAAGATTGCCGGATGTATCGGTCTTTATAAGATATGCATCGTGGTCGCCGGCGCCCTTTGAATTTGTACTCCCCACAATTATATATCCGCCCTCAATCAATTCATGAACAGAATTGCCAAACTCATCATAACTTCCGCCGAATGTTTTACTCCAAAGAAGATTCCCAAATGGATCCGTTTTCATGAGGTATACATCGTAATAAATATACCTGCCACCACTCGCATACCAGCCAGCCACTATATAGCCCCCATCTGTGGTCTGCTGCACAGAATTGGCCGAACTATTACTTCCAAAAGTTTTTTCCCATATAAGATTACCTGATGAGTCTGTCTTTATCAGATAAACCTCATAGCCGCCCAAACTTATGGAATATTTATTCCCTCCAATTATATAGCCCCCGTCCGAGGTCTGCTGCACTGAGTGGCCAACCTCTAAATCCTCATCAAAAATCGGCCCCCCTAAGGTCTTTTCCCAAATGAGATTGCCTGCCGAATCTGTTTTTATAAGATATACATCATAAAATGCAAAGGAATCTGTCCCTCCGACAATTATATAGCCCCCATCCGTGGTCTGTTGTACAGAATAGCTTACATCCCAGCCAGTCCCGCCGAAGGTCTTCTGCCAAATAAGGTTTCCGGATGAATCCGTCTTGATAAGGTACACGTCATAAGATCCGGCACCCAGTGAATTTGTATATCCTGCGATTATATAGCCCTCATCCGTAGTCTGCTGGACTGAATAGCCATAATCATCATCAGCTCCCCCAAAAGTTTTCTGCCAGACCAAATTGCCGGAAGGATCTGTCTTAATCAGATACACATCGGCGTATCCCGCACCCATAGAATAAGTACCCCCGGCGATTATATAACCCCCGTCCGTGGTCTGCTGCACAGAATAGCCACGATCTTCATTAGCCCCGCCGAAGGTCTTTTCCCACTCCAGCACAGGCTCCGCAGCCGCAAGGCCACAGAGGAAAATGACTCCCCAAAATAATACCACCAACCACCGCCAAAACCCTCTCGCTTTCATGTTTCCCTCCTCTAAAAATCCTTCCTGACGGCAACCCTCGCGTGAAAATAGCACAGGCAGAATTCAGGGGTCAATCTTTTTTTAAGGGATGAGCGTCAAATAGAATATAATTGCTTTTTTTAGAACTGTAAATTGCTTTTCAGGCAAAAAACCGGGTGCGGTGCTGGGTTAATACCAAATATAGTCAGCTTTTTTGGAATCAATCCCCAATAACCGCCCGTATTCGCCGGGCATCAATATCTTGTACTTATAGGACCCGTGTTTCTGGAGGGCCTTGGGGACGGCGGGCCGGACCGCGTGCATTCCTCCCAAAAGCACTACTATCGTATCCTCGCGGGTCTCCGCAAGCCTCGCAATGTAATAGGCAATAACGTGGTCCCTTATCCGCTGGGCATCGCAGAAATAGGGGATAGGCCCGCTATGGGCGGGCTTTTGCATGCCCTGTATTATCTTCGCATATCCCGGGTCCGCGGAGCACGGGGTGAACTTTACGCTTTCGAGGGCCTCTTTCGACAACTGCTTCGTGCCCTTCCTTGCGACCTCCTGGATAAGGGATTCGCTCTCGTTTATCCCAACGAGGGGTATTTTATTTTTCCTGGCGAATAAGAAAATATCGCGGTAGAGATAATAGGACATCTGCCATTCGAAATAATATATGTTCTTGAAGTCCTCCTCTCCCATCCCCCCGGCCACCCATTCGTCAAGCGACCACTGCATGGCCGTCGAAAACATCTCCAATGCTATGGTTATCTTTTTGCCCCTCTTGTGCAGCTGCTCGATCACCTCGTATTGGGCGCGGTGGTCTTTCTTCCTGTCGTGCTGTTCGCCTATGAAGATCATCTTTTCATTCCCTATCGAGCCGAGGAACTGGGGGAAGGGGAGCGTCTCCCCCCCGGGCTGAATAGAGACGGTCTTTTGCGGCGGGCGGAGCGGGATGGCGGCGCAGGCCGAAAGCAGAAAGAGAAATAATATTAAGAGGCCGCTCTTTTTCATGTCGGGCATATAACCGAGCCGAGCCTTTTTGTAAGCTTTAAATTCTCGCCGTAATCCACGGGGCAGTCTATTATGGAAACGCCTTTTTGCCTGAAGGCCTCTTTGAGAACAGGGCCTAACCCGCCGGGCTTTTCCACGCGGTATCCCCTGGCTCCGAATGCCCGGGCCATGAGCATGAAATCCGGGTTCCCGAACCTGGTGAAAAATTCATCTCCGTATTTTACACGTTCTTTCCATTCTATGAGTCCGTAGCCCCCGTCGTTCCAGACGAGTACCACAAAAGAGAGCCCGAGCCTTTGGGCCGTCTCCAGCTCGCAGGCGGTCATGAGAAAGCCCCCGTCCCCCACGGCCGCGAGCACCTTCCGCTCCGGGAAGGCGAGTTTCGCCCCTATGGCGGCGGGGATGGCAAAGCCCATCGAGGAAAGCCCGTTGGACATGAGCACGGTATGTGGGCGGTAAGCGGGGTAGAAGCGGGCTATCCATATCTTGTGCGCGCCCACGTCGCTTACCAGGATGTCCTTTTTCCCGAGGGCCTCTCTCATTTCTTTAATTATTACAGTGGGCCTTATGGGCCAGCTTCCGTCATTGCCTGAAAAAATCTCTCCGGAGAGCGCTTTCAATTTAAGAAAATAGGGCTCCTCCTTCTTAAAATCTATTTTCCTGGCGAGGAGCGCGAGGGTTTTCTTCAAGCCTCCCGTTAATTCAAAACTCCGGTACGAGGCGTCCACCTCGGCGGGCGTGGCGCTTATATGGAGCACGGGTTTCGTCCCTTTTCCCTTCCAGTACCTCGGGCTGAATTCCACCGGGTCATATCCGGCCGTGACGATGAGGTCCGCTTTTTCGAGCCCGCACGAGATATAATCCCGGCTCTGGAGGCCCACTGTGGAGAGGAAAAGCGCATCATCGGCGGGTATGGCCCCCATAGCCATGAAACTCGTGGCAACGGGGATGCCGAGCTTTTTTACGAACCTGTAAAGCTCCGCCTCCGCCCCGGAGCGTAGGACGCCGTTTCCCGCGATAAGGATGGGCTCCTTCGCCTCCTTGAGCATTTTTATAGCCCTCTCGATGGCCTCGGGCGTGGGTTCCGGGTGGACCTGCGGCACCGGGGGCATCGGCTCGCCCGCCGCCTTGAAGCAGGCCACGTTCTCCGGGAGCTCAAGGTGGACGGGGCCGGGCTTTTCGGCCACGCTCACCCGGAACGCCTTGCGGACGATCTCGGGGACGTTCTTTCCCGTAATGCTCGCGCCCCACTTCACTACCGGCTTGTAGATGGAGAGGACGTCTATATATTGATGGCTCTCCCGGAAGGATTCCGAGAGGTCTTTCTGCGCGGTTATTGCAATGAGCGGTGCGAAATCGAGAAAGGCGTCCGCCACGCCCGGGAGCATGCTCATCGCGCCGGGGCCCAATGTGGAAAGGCAAACTCCGGGGCTTCGCGGACAGAGCCTGCCCCAGGCCGTGGCCATGAAGGAGGCCCCGCGCTCGTCCCGTGTAGTAATGAATGTGATACTTGATTTTCTGAGTGCGCGGAGAAATTCGAGGTTCTCCTCGCCCGGGAGCCCGAAGATGTACCGGACCCCTTCGGCCTCAAGACATTTTATAACAAGTTCCGAGACGGTCATCGCATTTATTCAATGAGTTCCCTGAAATCCGTTACGCACGGAAAGTCCCGCACGCGCTTGCACCTTGCCCTTGAGTTGGCCTTCGTCTTGTAAACGAGATATTTTATTCCGTACTCGCGCGCGGTCCTGAGTATCGCTTCCGTATCGTCTATGAAGAGGGTCCTTTCTCTCTTAAAGCCCAGGAGCTTTTCGGCTTTCTCCCAGAAGAGAAGCGCCTCTTTCGGGGCTTCGAGGCTGAAGGAAGAGACCACGTGGTCGAAATATTTCCCGATCTCGGTCTTTTTGAATTTTATCTCTATCGCCTTATAGTGGGCGTTCGTCACAAGGTGCACTTTTTTGCCCCTCTCGCGCAGGGAGGAGAGGAATTCCTCCACATGCGGGTGCATCTCTATAAGATGCCGTATCTGCTCCTTCAGGGCCGGGATATCGAGGTTCAATTCCCTTGACCAGAAATCGAGGTCGTACCAGTTAAGCGTCCCCGCCTGGCCCTTGTACCTGCGGAGGAGTTCTTTTTTCGCGCTCCCGAAAGTAATCTTATGGAGCTCGGCATATTTCTTCGGGACCAGGTGCTCCCAGAAATAATCGTCGAAATATTTGTCAAGGAGGGTCCCGTCCAAATCGAGGAGCACGTAGTCTATCTCATCGAGGGGCAGGATCATGGGGGTCATGGGGGTAATGAGGGGCCTCATCACGGGCTTCTTTTTCATGGGATACATTTTAGCACACGAGCGACGCCCCCCGAGGATATACTTACAGTTGTAAAGGTATTAAATATCCTATTTCCGTTTCCTTATTATCTCTATGATTGTCACCTCGGGAGGGGCGAGGAAGCGGATGGGCGGGCCCCATGTGCCCGAGCCCCGGCTCACATAAAGCGCGGCGCCTTCCGGCAGCTCCAGGCGGCCGGCGTCCGTCGGATAATACATGCTTGTAACAAGCGAGAAGGGGAATATCTGCCCCTTGTGCGAATGGCCCGAGAGCTGAAGGTCGAAAAGGCCGGTAGAGGCTTCCTCCAGCATCGGCCTGTGCTTCAAAAAAAGAGTGAACTTTTCCCGCGGAAGAGAGGAGAGGAGTTTTACCTCGGAATCCTGTCCGGCCTCGCCGTAATAGCGCCCGGTGAGGTCGTCCACCCCCGCGATATTTATCGGTCCCTCCGAAACAGCCTCTCCCCTTAAGAGGGTAAAACCGGCCTTCTTCGTGAATTCGAGCGCGCGGGGTAGACCAGCGTAGTATTCGTGGTTGCCCGTGACGGCGTATTTCCCGTAGCGGGGGTTTATCTCCCGGAGCATCTCCGCTATCCCCGGAAGCCGGTTTATCTCGCCGTCCACGAGGTCCCCGGTCGAAACAAGAATATCCGGGTTCGCGTTTTTTACATGCTCCAGTATAAGCCGGAGGCGCTTCCCCCTTACTATGAGGCCCAGGTGCACGTCCGATACCTGCACGATACGGAGCTTCTCCAGACCCGGCGGGAGCTTCGATGTGGCGACCGATAAATTTTCGACCCTGATGTTCAATGCCTCGAAATACCCGTACACGGATATGATAATCGCCAGTATCAGCGGGACCTGTACGGAAAGCCTTGCCGGGACCTCGAAACGGCTTAAATCCGCCCTCAGGAGAAGTCCCAGAACCCAGAGCCCCACGCGATAAAAGTCCACCGCGAGCGAGGTGGAGACGAAGAGGAACATGATGCCCATCCACGTGTACCCGATGAAGGAAAGGGCGCGCGCCGGTGCCTGGTAACCGGCTTTTTCGAGGTAATGCACGATTACGGGCGCGAACACCATGAAAAGAAAAAGGGCGGCGAGCGGGAGGACGCCCTTCCAGCCAAGGCGCAGGCCCAGCGCTGTCCTCATTAAGGCGTATGCGTGCGCCCCGCCGTAGATCAAAAAGAAAAAAACCAGAAAGCTCACCATCTTTGAATTATCGTGAGTTTATGGGACGGTGTCAAATTAGAATATCTCTTTCAGTAAAACTAAAAAATCACAATTGAAAGGGGATTGCCGCGCTTCGCTCGCAATGATACCCCTCGCTGCCGAGCGGGAGAGGGGGCAGGGGTGAGGGTAAAGATAATCGGTGAGGGTCATTGCGAGGGGCGGAGCCCCGTGGCAATCTCGTCTTTACTCCAACACAATATCTCCCACAATTATCCGCCTCACCTTTTCCGGCGCCTCAAGCGGGGTCTTTATGACGAGCATTGCGCGTTCGATTCCCTTGTAGATGCCGAGCGCGAGCGTCCTGCCGTTCCTGTTCAACCCGAGAAGCGCGCGCTGGGGGATGCCGTCTTCGTCCGGCTCGAATTCCTTCTCTTTATAAAAAAATTTGAGTTTCCGGATATCCATTTTTTGGACCCTTGCCCCTTTAAAATATTCCGCAAATTTCCTCTCCCTGTAAGCCGAGCGTTTATCGGGGCTGCGCCTTTTAACGAGGGGCGAGGGCGCCAGGCGGTGCACTTTAATCCCCTTTAGATAGGGGAGAATATGCTCAAGCTCCCCTTCGCGCTCTATCGCGATAACGTGGCGGGGCTTCAGTAATCGTATCTTTGCGAGCTTGAGCGCCTTTCCCACCTCCCCGGCAACAAGCCCTGTCGTGTCTATCAGGATATGGGGGATTTCTTTTCTCCTGCACGCCTCCGCCATTTGCCTTGTGCCCTCAAGCACCCCGCTGAAGTTCATGGCCGGGTTAGTAACGCCCGTAAAGATCATCTCATCGGGCGTGAAGTTTCCCAAGTCCTTTGGCCTTCGGAAGATTTTTCTTGTTATCGTCCCCGGCACGCCCAATGATGTTTGCCCCACGTCCGCGTCCACAAGGCAGGCCTTTTTTTTCTCAGCTAAAATCCCGTTTAAGAGAAATTTGATAAGGGTCGATTTCCCCGAATCCGACGTGCCGATTACCATCGCCGCGCCCGGGTTTTTAAGCAGGTCCGCTAAAAGGGCGTGCCATGATTTATCGGGCGTGATTGCGGCGGGGCGTTCCATGAGGAGATTATAGCAAAGCGCGTCAGGCCGAAATTCCTGTATATACATATGCTATTCGCGTGCGCGCGCGTTTTTTTTGCGTTCACGGAAACCGGCAGAATCGCCCATAACCCTCTGTTTTTGAACCTTTTTATTTTCTTTTTCAAGTTCACGGCGTTCACGACGTCCAAGGTGTTCATTTAGCCCTCACCCCCTTCAGTGCCCTCACAGTCCTCAGTGCCCTCACAGTCCTCAGTGCCCTCACCCCTGACCCCTCCCCGCGTTGCGAGCGAGGGGAGTCCTTATCTGCCGCTATGTCATGCTCCTATTCACGGGGTAGAGCATAAAGGAAAACAGGGTGACGGGGTCAAGGGGACACAGGACACCATTTTCAGGTCCCCCTCACCCCGGCCCCTCTCCCACGTTGCAGGCGAGGGGAAATTTGATCATATCCTATTGTGAATGTGCTTCTCACCGGGTTAAGCATAAGGCATAACAGGGTGACGCCGTCAAGGGGACATGGGACACTATTTTGAGGTCAGAAATTCAGAGCGACAGAGCGACAGCGCGACAGGGCCCTCACCTCAGACCCCTCTCCCACTTTGTGGGCGAGGGGTCTGAAAATAGGGGACAGCCTCCTAATTATTGACAGCGAACCGCGAAGGTCGGTAGAATGCAACATGCCAAGAATTGCGAGAATAGTCGCACCAGGATATCCTCATCATGTCACGCAAAGGGGAACAAATAGGAGCGTAATCTTTTTTGACGAGAGGGACCGCACATTTTTTCTTGCTGCGTTAAATAAGTGGACTGAAAGAACTGGGACAAAGGTCTGGGCCTATTGTCTCATGGACAATCACTTTCATCTGCTTCTTGAACCAGCCAATGTTGAAGGGCTGGGGAAATGTTTGCATGGCGCGAGTTTTCTCTATGCTCAATATTTCAATGGCAAATACGGCAGAACTGGAAGACTATGGGAAAACAGATATTTCTCGTGTCCTGTAGACAAGGATGCGTATCTCTGGGCAGCGGTTAGATATATTGAAAAAAATCCTGTAAGGGCGAAGATCACAAGAAAGGCCGAGGATTGGAAGTGGTCGAGTGCGCGTACTCATATCACCGGTATGCCTGACAAGGCCATTAACCTTTTCCATTGGCTCCACAAATCTGAGAGGTCCGATTATGCGGCGTTTCTGAGGGGGGACGCAAATGACGAGCACATAAGAAAGGCCACTTCAACAGGAAGGCCATTGGGCAGTTCCGTCTTTCTGGAGATACTGGAGACACAATTGGGAAGATTGTTGAAACCGAAGAAGCGTGGCAGGCCGGCAAAGAAAAAATAGGGTGGTTGTCCCCGATTTTCCTTTGTTCACCTTCTCCGAATTTTTTTCTTTTTCTGAAAGATTCACTTGAAAAGCCTCCTTTTAAAGGAGTAAATTTACAGATGGAATGTTTTTTCGGGAAATAGTTATTAATTTTTTAAAGGGCGAAAGGAATAGTGGACAAAGTTTTTCAATTAACTCTGAGTAACATGGAATCTATTTTTAAAACGCTGGAAATGCGTGTGCCCGCACCTAAATTAATTAGCTTCGGGGATGGACACGTTTTCCGCTATTTAGAACGTTCAATTCATCAAGCTATAATCCAAAAGCTTGCGCGGATTATCAGTGGACTTCATGCAGCCCGAATTCTTCTTTCCTTTGGATTCGTTCAGGAATTGGGTGCTTTGCAAAGGATGTTAGATGAATTTCAAGAGGATGTAACCTTTCTCTCATATGGAATTATTTTTAATGATATAACCGATCTGCACAAGCCGGAGATCCTTTGGCCTCAACACAAGCTCGCCCTATGATTCCGCGCAAAAAAATTCGGGCTTACCTTTCCCGTATTGAAGCGCCTCTTTTCGATCAAAGTAAAGCTGTAGAGCTTATGAGAACACTTAATAAAGCATATTCTGGATTCGTCCACGGGGCATCGCCACAGCTTATGGACATGTATGGCGGAAATCCACCGAAATACCATATCTCAGGAATGCTTGGGACTCCAAGGATAAAACAGCATTCAGATGACCTCTGGAATTATTTTTACCGGGGTATTATTACTTTCGTTGTTGCTGCTAAAGCATTTGGGGATGATGAAATCTTTTCTAAAATTCGAGACTTTAGCGAATATTTCCAATCTTTATCAGGAAGACGCGCTTATTAATTAAATGGAATACTATCAAGTGAACTTAGAAAAAGCCTGACCGGGAAAAAGAACTCCTTAGTGCGGGGTTCGGAGATTTTTCTTCCCATAAGGAGGGCGGAATTTTTAGACGCGTGCGACCCTGAATTTTTCCAAAAGGGCCAATAAGGAGTGACTTTTAAATGGTGTTTGACCCCAATTACCAATCAACAGGAAGGCCATTGGGCAGTTCCGTCTTTCTGGAGATACTGGAGACACAATTGGGAAGATTTTTGAAACCGAAGAAGCGTGGCAGGCCGGCAAAGAAAAAATAGGGGGTTGTCCCCGATTTTCCTTTCTATTTTCCATTTTTCTGGAGATACTGGAGACACAATTGGGAAGATTGTTGAAACCGAAGAAGCGTGGCAGGCCGGCAAAGAAAAAATAGGGGGTTGTCCCCGATTTTCCCCGATTTTCCCCGATTTTCCCGATTTTGATAGGAAAAAGGAATTTTGGGACAGCCTCTCTGACCCCAATTACTTTAACTACCTTTCGGAAGCTCCGGCCTTTCCTTTTTTATACCCCAAATTTGCTTTTGGGCTCGAACCTTACGACCAGTTTCGAATCAAGGGCAGTCGCGATTTTGGATAAGGTTTCGACGGTAGCGCTTTTCAGGCCGCCCCTTTCAAGCCGTGGCCAATTCCGGGGACAGCATACTTAATTTTGAGCCAATTCCATTTATTTGAGATAAAGGCGGCCTGTACGGGATTTAAAAGCCGGGCAGAGCAAGCCCTGCCCCTACCGCCCAAAAAATAAAACCTATCCCTTAAAAGGCCGCCGCTCCTCCAAAACTTGACAAATAATTACAAAATACTTACATTGTAAATATGAACCCGCTTGGTTTCGAGTGGGATAAAAGAAAAAATGCCTCAAATAAAAAGAAGCACGGGATATCTTTTGAGGAAGCCCAAACAGTCTTCGTGGACGAGAATGCCTTGTTGATTAATGACCCCGATCATTCGGATGATGAGGACCGTTTCATCCTTCTCGGCATGAGCGCAAAACTCAGGATATTGACGGTATGCCATTCCTACCGGAAAGGCGATGAAGTAATCAGAATTATTTCTGCCAGAAAGGCGATCGGCAAAGAACAGAAATATTATCTTGAAAGGTGGAAGAAATGAGAAAGGAATACGATTTCTCCAGAGGGCGAAAAAATCCGTATGCGAAAAAGCTGAAACGCCAGGTCACGATCCGCATGGACGAGGTCACGATCACATATTTCAAGGAACTTGCCGCGGAAATTGATATCCCATACCAGACGCTTATCAACCTCTACTTGCGGGAGTGCGCCGCTTCGCATAAGAGGCCCTCATTGCAGTGGAAAGCGGCATAAAAATGATAAAATAGAATTATAAAAGAAAGGAGAGTCTAAAGTAGCTTCCTTATACGGCAATACGTCGGGCCTTAAGGGGTCCCAGGTCCGCTCCCTCGAAAAGATTTACAGGAGAAGAACCCCTCCCCAGACGTTGGTGACCCACGAGTTGGCCAGGTACATGGCCCTCATTTCATCCGAAATCTCCAGGCAGATAGGCGTCCTCATAACAAGGCAGGGCGGGATAAGCCATGTGATTGTGGGGGACGCTAAAGGCATCTTCATCCCCTCTTTGGAGAATTATCCCCTGGGCAGAAAGGCCCTCCGGGGGCTCCGCCTGGTCCACACGCATTTAAAGGACGAGGCGCTCACGCAGGACGACCTTACCGACCTTGCGCTCTTGCGGCTCGATATCCTTGTGGCTATTGGCGTTAAGGAGGACGGGCCGGGGAGCGTTTACGCGGCCTACATCCTGCCGGGCGAAAAGGCCGGAAACGGCAAAGGAATAGAGACGCTATATAACAAAGATTTCTATCAGCTCCAGTTTCCTTTTGACGAGTTCATCGGGTCTCTTGAGGAGGAGATGGAGAGGAAGCGGCTTTTCAGCCCCTCGGAAAGCCGCGAGAGGGCGATCCTCATAAGCGCCTCCGCAAAACCCAAATACGAACTTGAGGAGTCCGTAAGCGAGCTGGACGAGCTTGCCCGGTCCGCCGACCTGCTCGTGCTCGATACCGTTATCCAGAGGCTCAAGGAAATAAACCCCAAATACATCATGGGCGAGGGGAAATTGAAGGACGTGATAATCAACGCCCTTAACAAAGGGGCCACGCTCCTCATCTTCGACCAGGACTTGAGCCCCTCCCAGATGCGCTCCATAGCCGAGATAACGGAGCTTAAGGTCATAGACCGGAGCCAGCTTATACTGGACATATTCGCCCGGCGCGCCCATAGCAGGGAGGGCAAGGTGCAGGTGGAGCTTGCCCAGCTCAAATACCGGCTCCCCCACCTGACGGGAAAGGGGACCGCGATGAGCCGGCTCATGGGAGGCATAGGGGGGAGGGGCCCCGGCGAATCGAAGTTAGAGGCGGACAGGCGCCGGGTGAGGGACCGGATAGCATTCCTCGAAAGGGAATTAAAGTCGCTTTCCGAGGCGCGGAGGCAGAGGAAAAGGAGAAGGGTGGAGAAGGGCGTCCCGATAGTATCCATCGTGGGATATACGAACGCCGGGAAATCCACGCTCCTTAACGCCCTCACAAAATCGGCCACCCCGGTGGAAGACAAGATGTTCGCCACCCTCGATACCGCAAGCCGGCGCCTGAGGTTTCCGAGGGAAAGGGAGATAATAATAACCGATACGGTGGGGTTTATCCGCGACCTCCCCAAAGACCTGGTCGCGGCGTTCAAGTCCACCCTGGAGGAGCTTAGTGACGCGGACCTTCTTCTGCATGTGGTGGACGCCTCGAACCCCCATTACGAACAGCACATGGAGTCGGTAAAAAGGATACTGGACGAACTGGGGCTATCCGGCAAACCCGAGCTCCTGGCATTCAATAAAATAGACAAGGTCTCCCAGAGGGAGGCCCAGGTCCTTCGCATGAGATATAATGCGGTCACTGTTTCGGCCCTCGACCCCCGGAGCTTCCCGCCCCTCATGGCCGCCATAGAGAGCTACCTGTGGCATGAAAATTTGGCAGGGCTAAGGGTATAATATCCCTCATGGAATTCACCCCCCGCTGGATAGCCTGGGAAATAACGAGGCGGTGCAACCTGCGCTGCGTACACTGCCGCTCGTCCTCTGAGGAGGAGGTCAAGGGGCATCCGGACTTCTCCCTCGAGGAGGCAAAGAGGGTCCTTCATGATATCGCCTCGTATGCCAAGCCCGTGATTGTGCTTTCCGGGGGCGAGCCGCTCATGCGGTACGATGTCTTCGAGATAGCCAAATACGGCACGGGCCTGGGCCTCCGCATGTGCCTTGCCACAAACGGCGTCCTCGTGACTGAAGAAATATGCCGGAATATAAAAGAATCCGGCATCCGCATAGTCTCTCTTAGTCTCGACGGCTCCACCGAGGAAGTACACGACAACTTCCGCGACGTAAAGGGGGCCTTTCAGGGGATGACGAACGCGGCAAGGCTGTTTAAAAAGCACGGGATAGAGTTCATCATAAACAGCTCCTTTACGAAGAGAAACCAGGAAGAGATACCGAAGGTCTACAGGCTTGCCAAAGAGCTTGAGGCCACCGCCTGGTACATGTTCATGATAGTGCCCACAGGGAGGGGAGAAGAGATAATGAACGAGCTTATCTCGAAAGAGGATTACGAGGAACTCCTCGAATGGCATTACCGGATGGAAAAGGACGAAAAGGACATGCTCGTGCGCCCCACCTGCGCGCCGCATTATTATCGCGTAGTCCTTCAGAAGTCTAAAGAGGAGAAGGAAAAATTCGAGCGTAGGACGCTGAAATTTTCCACGGGCGGGGCCAAGGGCTGCATCGCGGGCCAGCTCATCTGCCTTATAGACGTGGACGGGAATGTGCTCCCGTGCAGTTATTTCCCGAAGCCCGCGGGGAATGTCAGAGAGCAGTCTTTTAAAGACATCTGGGAGAACTCGGAACTATTCAAAGACTTAAGGGACTTCAAGAGCTACAAGGGCAAGTGCGGCTCCTGCGAATACATCAACGTGTGCGGTGGCTGCCGGGCCAGGGCGTATGCCGTCCACGGCGATTACATGCAGGAAGAGCCTTTCTGCGGCTACTTGCCTGTGAAGATGAAAAAGAACCTTATAAGGAAAAAGGGTTAAGCAAATTTCCAAAGAGTGCATGGATTTTTAATTTGTCATTCCCGCTTGTCGGGAATCTTTCCGACTGTTCGGAATCGGAAGAAAGACTCCGGACAAGCCGGAGTGACAACATACGATGAAAGTGGGGAGGACCTCTTAAGATGAACGATACGTTTCTAAAGGCATGCAACGGCGAGCCCGTCCCGTACACTCCCGTATGGATAATGCGCCAGGCCGGCAGGTATATGAAGGAATACAGGGAGGTGCGGGAACAGGTGGACTTCCTAACCCTGTGCAAAACTCCCGAGCTTGCGGCCAAGGTCACGCTCCAGCCCATCGATATTCTGGGCGTGGACGCCGCCATCCTTTTCTCGGACATCCTCATACCCGTCGAGGCGATGGGCATGGACCTCCATTTCTCGGAAAAGCACGGCCCGGTCTTGAAAGACCCGATAAGGAACAAGTCCCTCATCGAAAAACTCGCTGTCCCGGACCCCGAGGACGAGATGCCCTTTGTGGCCGAAACTATACGCATACTGAGGCGGGAGCTCAAGGTGCCCCTTATAGGCTTCTCCGGCGCCCCCTTCACGCTTGCTACGTATATGGTGGAGGGCGGGGGCTCCAAAAACTTCCTCCATACGAAAAAGCTCATGTACCAGAACCACGGCCTTTTTAAAGAACTCATGGATAAGATAACGGATACCGTCATTTCGTATCTGCGGGCGCAGATAAAGGCAGGGGCCCAGTGCGTGCAGATATTCGATACCTGGGCCGGCGTCCTTGCCCCGGACGATTTCAAAGCCTACGCGCTCCCCTATGTGAAGCGGGCCGTAAAAGAGCTTAAGGGCGAAGGCGTGCCCTTAATCTATTTCGTGAACGGCTGCGCGGGGCTTTTAAAAGAGATAAAAAGCTCCGGGGCGCAGGTCATCGGCATAGACTGGCGCATCGACCTCTCCGAGGCGATAAAGAAAGTAGGGAAGAAATTTTCCGTGCAGGGCAACCTGGACCCCCTGGCCCTCTTCCTCCCCGAAGAGGAGCTTAAGGAAAAATTGCAGGACATTCTTTTTAAAGGCGAGAGCGCCAGGGGGCATATCTTTAACCTGGGCCACGGCGTCCTGCCCGAGACCCCGGTGGAGAAGGTAAAATTCCTCGTGGACACGGTCCACGAGTTGAGCAGAAAATAAAATTGAGGCCATTCAGTTATTTTATATTGATGGCTGGATTGTAAGCAAAAGACTGTAAGGAGGAAGAATAGGTTTTGCGATCAGTAATTGATCAAAACCAATTGAAAAAATCTTTTAAGAAAATAGATAAAAAGGCACAGCTTGGCCAGTTTATGACCCCACCAAGAGTAGCCCGATTTATGGTCTCTTTATTTCCATTAAGCAAATTTGAAATTTGTCGATTACTAGATCCAGGGGCAGGGGCTGGTTCTTTAACTTGTGTTTTCCTAGACCATTGGTTAGAAGGGGGCTTCAAATTCAAGAGAGTAGAAACCGAAGCCTACGAAATTGATGATAAAATACAGCTTTCTCTTAAAAAAGCTTTAGAAAAGTATTCTTCCTATCCTGAAATACAAACATCTATTGTATCCGGCGATTTTATAGGGCGCGCTGTTGAGCTTTCGTTAAATAGGGATAGGGGCTTCACGCATGCTATTCTTAATCCTCCCTATGCAAAAATTAATAGTAATTCATATTTTCGTCTCGTATTGCGTCGAGTTGGAATCGAGACAGTAAATCTCTATTCAGCTTTTTTAGCCCTGGCTTTGCTGCTTTTGGATAAAGAAGGGCAGCTTGTTGCAATTATTCCTCGAAGTTTTTGTAATGGCACTTATTTTCGTGCTTTTCGAGAGTTTCTTTTAAAACGTGCTTCTATTCATCATATACATTTATTTGGTGCACGGGATAAAACTTTTGAAAAAGATAAAGTATTGCAAGAGAATATAATTATTGTGCTTGTGCGTGATGGTAAACAGGGCAATGTATTAGTGTCCACTTCTACTGATGCTGCTTTTGCCGATTATAGTATCCATGAGCATTCTTTTAATCGAATTGTATTCCCAAATGATCCCGAGCGATTTATACATATACCTGAAGCGAAGCGCAATTCTATTGAACTACTCTCGAAAATTTGTTTTTCTCTTAATGACCTTGGGATTGAGATTTCTACTGGGCCTGTTGTGGATTTCCGAGTGAGAAAGCATATTCGTAAAATGCCGGAAAAAGATACTGTTCCGTTACTTTATCCTGCTCACTTTGGGGATCAGGGGACAGTATGGCCTAATATTGATTCAAAAAAACCTAATGCCATCCAATATAATTCTGAAACAGAAAAGTGGCTATATCCTCCAGGTTTTTATACGGTTGTTCGCCGATTTTCCCCAAAAGAAGAAAAACGACGGATTAAGGCCGGTATTGTTGATCCTAATTTTTTTAATGGTGCTAAAGCTTTAGCATTTGAAAATCATTTAAACGTATTTCATTTTTCTAAATCCGGATTACCAGAAGATCTTGTGCGCGGATTGGCCCTATTTCTTAATTCAAGCCCCGTTGACGAGTATTTTCGCCTTTTTAATGGGCATACCCAAGTTAATGCGACCGATCTCAGACAAATGAAATATCCCAGTCGTGAAATTTTGATCTCTCTCGGTAAGTGGCTAAAAAAACAGCGCACATTGAACCAGATGATGATCGATGAAAAAGTAAAAAGTCTGACTTTATGAAAAAGAATAGCAAAATTAAGGAAGCAAAAGAAATTATTATTGCGCTTGGGCTCCCACGTGAGCAGCAGAATGACCGTTCTGCATTGTGTTTACTGGCTTTACTAAATCTTACCCCAAATAAAAAATGGGCTGAAGCGGAGAATCCACTAATGGGAATAACTCCTATTATGGATTGGGCTCGCATTAATTATCAAAAAAAATATGCCCCAAATACTCGGGAAACGGTGCGTAGGCAAACAATGCGCCAATTTGTGGATGCTGGAATTGCCTTATACAATCCAGATGATCCGGATAGGCCAGTTAATAGCCCGAAGGCTGTTTATAAGATAGAACCCATAACACTGGCTTTATTGCGCACCCATGGCACTCCGGTTTGGAAGATGAACTTAAAAGCTTACCTGGCCCAACATAAAACCTTAGCTCAACGATATGCAAGAGAAAGAACTCTGAGCCGCATTCCAGTACAGATTGCTCCTAAAAAGAAAATACATTTGACCCCGGGAGAGCATAATGAACTTATTAAACTCATTATCGAGGGCTTCGGCTCGCGTTTCGTCCCAGCAAACCGTACGATTATGTCTCGCTACCTTGGCGATATAGCGTGGGAAACTGAGGTGTGGGTTGCAGATACGCCGTCTCATCTTATTCATTTTAACGGTGTGCGTTTCCTTGGTCCCTACAAAAAATAAAATAGGCGTCCTTCTCCTCAACATGGGCGGCCCGGACAGCTTCCGGGCGGTCCGGCCTTTCCTCTATAACCTCTTCTCCGACAGAATGATTATCCGCCTGGGGCCCGCTCCCCTTCAGAAGCCGCTGGCCCTTCTAATATCCTCCTTGCGGGCCGGGAAGGCGAGAAAGATGTACGCCCAAATAGGGGGAAAATCCCCCCTGAACGAGCTTACCTCTGCCCAGGCAAAAGCGCTCGCGGCCTCTCTTAAAGGGGAAGGCGATTTCAAAATTCATGTCGGCATGCGATATTGGCATCCCTTTATAAGCGAGACCCTGGCGGAAATGAAGGAGCAGGGAATAGAGAAGCTCATGGCGGTGAGCCTTTATCCGCATTATTCGTTAGCCACTACGGGCTCTTCCCTTGAGCAGTTGAGGAAGGATCTGGGCAGGCCGGGTTATAAGTTCGAGTGCGTGCTTATCAGGGAATGGCCCACGCACCCGCTTTATATAGAGGCGCTTGCGGAAACCGTAAGGAAGGGACTTAAGGAGTTTGAAAGACAGAGGACGAAGGTCCCGTTTGTGCTTTTTTCCGCGCACGGGCTTCCGGTTAAGTTCGTGGAGCAGGGGGACCCATACTCCGGGCAGATAGAGGCCACAATGAGGGCGGTCGCGGAGAAGGTATCACTCGCCGATTACGGGCTTTCCTATCAGTCGCGCACGGGCCCGGTGGAGTGGCTTAAGCCCTATACCGACGAAAAGATCAAGGAACTCGCGGCCCGGGGGACAAAAAACGTGCTCGTGGTCCCCATAAGCTTTGTCTCGGACCATATTGAGACCCTTTACGAGATTGATATATTATATAGCGAACTTGCGAGGAGGCTCGGCATGAACTTTAAAAGGACGGAGGCGCTGAACACGCACCCGCTCCTGATCGGGGCGCTTAAAGACTTGATTTTAAACAAAAAAAAGGAACTCGGCTGGTGATAACCATAGTGGGCGGGGGCATCTCCGGGCTCGCCCTCGCCTATGCCCTTATGAAAAAGGGCTTCTCCGACCTCACGGTCCTCGAGGCCGACCGGCGCCCGGGGGGCAAGGTAAAGACCGAAAAGGCCGACGGCTTCCAGTGCGAATGGGGCGTGAACGGCTTTCTGGATAATGCCCCAAAAACCCTCGAACTCGCCAAAGAGCTATCCATATCTCCATTAAGAAGCTCTGACGCGGCAAGAAAAAGATATATCTATATAAACGGAAAACTCCGCCTCCTACCCGAAAATCCCAAGGCATTCCTCTCCTCCGATATCCTCTCCCTTCCGGGGAAGCTCCGAATAGGGATGGAGCCTTTTATAAAGCCCAAAATGGAGGACGAGACCCTTGCCGATTTCGCAAGAAGGAGGCTCGGCAAGGAGGCATATGAGAAATTAATAGACCCGATGGCCTCCGGGGTCTTCGCCGGAGACCCCGAGAAGATGAGCGTCGCCTCCTCTTTCCCTAAAATAAAGGCCATCGAAAGGAAATACGGGAGCCTCATAAAAGGCATGATAAAGATGGGCAAGGAGGCTAAAAAGGCCGGCAAGGGTCCCGTTGGGGCCGGCCCCGGGGGCACGCTTACGTCATTCCCCTCGGGAATGGAAGAAATTATCCTTTCTTTAAGGGGCATCCTCGGTGATAAAATAAGGGTAAGGAGCAGGGTATTATCGTTAGAAAAGCTTGAAAGGGGCTTTAGGATTCACCTTTCAGAGGGCACTCCAATAGACACGGATGCGGCCGTGCTTGCGTGCCCGGCATACGAAAGCGCGGCGATATTGAAGGATTTCGACGGGGAAATAACGTCCGGGCTTTCCAATATCGAATACCCGGCCCTCTCCGTCATATCCCTCGGCTATAAGAAGGCGAAAATCTCAATCCCCACGGACTATTTCGGCTTTCTTGTGCCCGCCAGGGAGCGGAGGAAAATATTGGGCACGCTATTCGATTCGAGCATATTCCCCGTGCGCGCCCCGGAAGGATATCTCCTCTTGAGGATAATGGTCGGGGGGGCAAGGGCCTCGGCCCTCGCGATGAAAGACGACGAGGTCCTTTTAAAGATAGTGATGGGGGAGCTGGAAGAGATGACCGGGCTTCGGGAGGAGCCCGATTTCGCGCGCGTCTTCAGGCACGAGAGGGCCATCCCGCAATACAGGCTCGGGCATGGGGAAAAACTGCAGAAGCTGGGTAGCGCCCTCTCAAAATACCCCGGCCTCTACCTGCACGGGAACTCTTATAAAGGGATATCCTTCAATGACTGCATAGCCAATTCCTTTGTCCTGGCGGATAAAATGGCAGGGGAGCTTCATGGAAAGAACCATTAGGATCTATCTCAAAATTGATTTTCTATTCTTTTTGCGTCATTCCGGGCTTGACCCGGAATCCAGTGACGTTAGGATAAGGCGAAAAGTCGCTGGATTCCCGCTTTCGCGGGAATGACAGGAAAAATTGGTGCATTATCAACAATTCGTGAGAGCCGTAGCCGCAGGCTTTAGCCTGCGCTGAAAGTTTGCTGAAAGTTTATTAAAAAAACGCGGGCTGAAGCCCGCGGCTACAACGGATAAAGGAGGGCATGTGAAAAGATTCTTTTTACCCTTATGTGCGGTTCTGTTCTTTTCTTCTATTGCACTTGCGGCGGAGCCCGTAAGCAAAACTTTCACATCGGAGCAGATAAAAAAAATGCAGAACACGAAGGCCGTAATAGAGACGAAATTCGGGAAGATAACGCTCAGGTTCTTCCCGGATAAGGCCCCCAACCACGTGAATAATTTTATCGAGCTGGCCAAAAAAGGCTTTTACGACGGCACCACCTTTCACCGCGTGATCCCGGGCTTCATGGTCCAGGGGGGCGACCCGAATTCCAAAAGCCCTGACAGGAGCAAACACGGCACAGGGGATCCCGGCTACAGCCTTAAGGCCGAATTCAACCCCCGGCCCCATAAGAGGGGGACGCTCTCGATGGCGCGCTCCGGCCACCCGGACAGCGCGGGGAGCCAGTTCTTCATCTGCGTGGCGGACGCGCCCTTCCTCGACGGGAAATACACCGCATTCGGCGAGGTGGAAAGCGGCATGGGAGCGGCGGACAAGATTGTAAACGTCAAGAAGGACGCCAACGATAACCCCCTCGAGGCCGTCCCGATGAAGGTCAGGATTGTAGAATAGGTAATGGCAGGTTGTAATTGGATGAAAATTTATGTTAATTTTCATTTGTATCGGACCGAAGGCAATAAGGCAAGGGGGAGAAAAAATAATGATGAGAGACGAGCAGATAGCGGAGATCCTCGCTAAAGAAAGCGACGAGTTCAAAAAGCTCTCGGAAGAGCACAGGTCCCTCGACAATATGCTTACCGGTTTTTCTTCCAAGCGTTGGCTCAACCCGGACGAAGAGGCCGAAAAGAAACGTCTCCAAAAGCTTAAATTACTGAAGAAAGACCGCATGGCGGAGCTTATAAGGCGGTGGAGGAGTTCCCACATCCTCAACTGACCGGCTATTTTTCCCTATAAATAAAGAGGAATGGGGAGGTTTGCGCTTTTGAGGCGTTCCGGACAGATCAAAAAAGGAATAGAGAGAGTTCCGCACAGGGCGCTCCTTTACGCTACGGGGATCCCGAAATCCGAGATGGACAAGCCCTTTATCGGGGTCGCCACGAGCTTTACCGATATAATACCCGGCCACATTGGGATGCGCGACCTGGAAAGGTTCATCGAAAAGGGCGTCCATACCGGCGGGGGATACCCGTTCTTTTTCGGCCTTCCGGGCATTTGCGACGGCATTGCGATGGGCCACAGCGGGATGCAGTATTCCCTCCCCTCGAGGGAACTCATAGCCGATATGATAGAGGCCGTCACCGAGGCCCACAAGCTCGATGGGCTTGTCCTCCTCACCAATTGCGACAAAATAACCCCCGGTATGCTCATGGGGGCGCTGCGTATAGATGTTCCCACCGTGGTCGTCACGGCCGGGCCGATGCTCTCGGGCCGTCTGAGGGGCAGAAGGCTCTCCCTCGTGAACGACACGTTCGAGGCGGTCGGGAAATATAAAAAGGGCCTTATAAGCGATAAGGAAATAGAGGAGCTTGAGCTCTGCGCCTGCCCCGGAGCGGGCTCCTGCCAGGGGATGTACACGGCCAACACCATGGCCTGCCTCACGGAGGCCATGGGGATGAGCCTCCCTTATTGCGCAACCAGCCTTGCCGTGTCCGCGCAGAAAAAGCGCATAGCCTTCGAGAGCGGAAGCCGCGTTGTGGAGCTTGTAAAAAAAGGCATAAGCCCGTCCAGAATAGTCACTGAAAAATCTTTAAGGAACGCCATCGTTGTTGACCTTGCGCTCGGCGGCTCCACAAATACGGTCTTGCACCTTCCCGCCATAGCGCATGAGGCCGGGATAAAGCTTACCCTCGAATCGTTTGACGAGCTTTCGAAAAAAACCCCCCATATAGCCAACATGCTCCCCGGCGGGACCCATTATCTTGAGGACCTCGACTGGGCGGGAGGCATACCGGCCGTAATGAAACGGCTCGAAAGCCTTATCGAAGACCATCCCACGGTGAGCGGCAAAAAGCTCTCCCAGATAATCAACGAGGCCGAGATAGTGGACGAGGAAGTGATAAGGCCCCTCGCTCGCGCGCACCACAAAGAGGGCGGCATAGCCATCCTCCGGGGCAATATCGCCCCCGACGGGGCCGTGGTGAAGCAGTCGGCCGTGAGCAAAAACACGCTGCGGTTTAAAGGCAAGGCGCGCGTATTCGATTCCGAAGAGGCAGGGATGAAGGCCATTATGGAGGGCAAGGTCCGGTCCGGGGACGTGGTCGTAATAAGGTACGAAGGCCCCAAGGGCGGGCCCGGCATGCGCGAGATGCTCTCGCCCACCGCCGCTATCGCCGGCATGGGCCTTAGCGATTCCGTGGCCCTCCTCACGGACGGGAGGTTCTCAGGCGGCACGAGGGGCCCCTGCATCGGGCACATCTCGCCCGAGGCCGCCGAAGGCGGCCCGATAGCCGCCATCAAAGAGGGCGATATCATATCCATAGATATCCCGGCCCGGAAACTCCGCCTCGAAGTGCCGGAAGAGGAGATAAAAAGGCGCCTCTCAGCCTGGAAGCCCCCGAAGCCGAGGGTCACGAAGGGCTATCTCGCCCGCTATGCCCGGCTTGTAAGCTCCGCGGGCGATGGCGCTGTAATGCGCTGATATGTTAGAATAATCAACTTAAAATCCGAAAAAATCCAAACTTTTTTTGAGGAGCTATGAAGTTAACAGGCGCGGAAATATTTGTTGAATGTCTGAAGCGCCAAGGGGTGAAGCATATCTTCGGCTATCCCGGCGGCGTTGTGCTTAACATCTTCGACATGCTCTATGAGGACAAAGATCTCAAGCTGATCCTTACAAGGCACGAGCAGGGCGCGGTGCATGCCGCGGACGGCTATGCCAGGTCAACCGGGAAGCCCGGAGTCGTGCTCGTCACGAGCGGCCCAGGGGCCACGAACACCGTAACCGGCATTGCCACGGCCTCCATGGATTCCATTCCTCTGGTGGTATTCACGGGGCAGGTCCCGACTCTCCTCATAGGCAACGACGCCTTTCAGGAGGCCGATATAGTGGGTATAACAAGGCCCTGCACGAAGCATAACTTCCTTGTGAAGGACGTGAACGACCTCGCGCGGGTTGTGCGGGAGGCGTTCCATATAGCCACAACGGGCAGGCCGGGCCCGGTGCTTATAGACCTCCCCAAGGACGTAACCGTCGGAAAAGCGGATTTCGTCTGGCCCGGAGAGGTGGATATCCCCGGATACAAGCCCAAGTATGAGGGCAACAAATGGATGATCACCCAGGCGGCCCAGCTCATGGCAAAGTCCAAGAAGGCGGTCATCATAGCGGGCGGGGGCTGCATCGCCTCGGGCGCGCACAAGGAGCTTAAAGAACTGGCCGAGCTTGCGCAGATTCCGGTCACTACAACGCTCATGGGCATCAGTGCCTTCCCCGGCACGCATAAGCTCTCGTTGGGGATGCCCGGCATGCACGGGACGTATTACGCGAACAAGGCGATCCAGGACTCCGACCTCCTCGTCGCCATCGGGATGCGCTTTGACGACCGCGTAACGGGGAAAATAGACGCCTTTGCCCCCAACGCGAGCATCGTCCATATAGATATAGACCCCACCTCGATTCGGAAAAATGTGCGTGTCGATATCCCGATAGTGGGGGACGTCAAGAAAGTTCTCACTGTGCTCAATAAGGTCGTGAAGACCGAGGCCAAGGCCCAGTGGAGCGAAATTAGAAAATCATGGCTCAAGCAGATAGACGAGTGGAAGAGAGAGAGGCCCCTCTCCTATACCTGGGACGACGAGGTGATAAAGCCCCAGTACGTCGTGGAAAAGATATACGAGCTGACCAAAGGCGATGCCATAATCACGACCGAAGTCGGCCAGAACCAGATGTGGGCCGCCCAGTTCTATCTCTATGACAGGCCCCGCACATTTCTCTCATCGGGCGGCCTGGGCACCATGGGCTTCGGCTTCCCGGCGGCTATCGGGGCCCAGCTCGCCCATCCCGATAAGCTCGTCATAGACATCGCCGGGGACGGGAGCATCCAGATGAACATACAGGAGCTTGCCACCGCGGTCTTGAACAAGCTCCCCGTCAAGGTCGCTATACTCAATAACGGCTATCTGGGGATGGTGCGCCAGTGGCAGGAGCTCTTCTACGGGGAGCGCTACTCGTACAGCCGCCTGGACATCGTGCCCGACTTTGTGAAAGTGGCCGAGTCCTACGGCGCGGTCGGCTTCCGGGCGAAAAGGCCCTCCGAGGTGGAGCCCGTCCTCAGGGAGGGCCTCAAATCCAAAAAGCCCGTCTTCATGGACTTCGCATGCGACTGGAAAGAGAAGGTCTATCCGATGGTGCCGGCTGGCGCCCCCATCGACCATATGATGTTCGAGGAGCCTAAGGAGAAGAAGCCCGCACGGAAGCTCAAGGTGGTGAAATGAGACACACGATAACGCTCCTTGTAGAAAACAAATTCGGCGTGCTCTCCCGGATATCCGGGCTCTTCAGCGGGCGCGGATATAATATCGAAAGCCTCTCCGTGGGCGAGTCCATAGACCCCAGCTTCTCCCAGATGACCATCGTCACGAGCGGGGACGACAGCGTGATCGAGCAGATAACGAAGCAGTTGAACAAGCTGATCGACGTCCTGAAGGTCACCGACATGACCGAGTTCGAGCACGTCGAGCGCGAGATGATGATGATAAAGGTCTCGCCCATCCAGCAGAAGAAGTCCGAGGTCCTGAACCTCGTGGAGATATTCCGCGGGAGGATCGTGGACTCCTCCGACGCCACCTATACGATAGAGGTCACCGGGGACGAGAAAAAGATCGAGGCCTTTATCGAGCTCATGAAGCCCATGGGCATAAAAGATATGATCCGCACCGGCAAGGTCGCCATCCTCAGGGAGGGCGTGAAGAAGAAGTAAAGGCCCCAATTAAAGGGAACGTAGGGGCGGGGCTTGCTCCGCCCTTTTTGTTTATTGGGCGGGCCCCAAGGGAGCTTTAGCTCCCGTTCCGAACAATTCGCGCCCTTTTGTTTTTTCGATCCCCAAACGACGGGCGCAGCAAGCAGCGCCCCTACGTATCAGGGTCTTTGTTAAAGTCTTGGCAAAAATAAAAGCTCTTTTGAGGGTCTGTCGTTTTAATTTTTGTATGTAGGGGCGCTGCTTGCTGCGCCCTGATACAAAGAGATAAGAAGGATTCCGGATAAGCCGGAATGACAACGGAAGGCAAGTTCTGTTTTTTACGGGGGGATTACTTTCTACTTCTTCCGCTTCAGCGTCTCATACAGCAGAAAAAATATCCCCACCGTGAGGTACGCGTCGGCGAAATTGAAGGCCGGCCAGTGGTGCCGTCCCACGAAGAAATCCGCGAAGTCCCTCACGTAGCCAAGCGTGACGCGGTCCGTGAAGTTCCCTATCGCGCCCGAAAGTATCAGCACGAGCCCCAGCGATTTCTCCTTCTCTTTAAGGAGCATGAGGAAGATAACTATGATCGCCCCGGCCGATATGAGAATGAAGACGGTGTTTCCGAGCGACTGGAGGATGCCGAACGCGGCCCCCTCGTTCCGCACGTTCACGAGGTCCATAAAAGGGAACACGAGGAGCGGCTCCATCGGGCTTATGAACTTGTGGGCCGCCCATTTCGTCACCTGGTCGAGCGCGATGAGGGCGGCAACGATAATCAGCACTGCCGTCATTTGAGGGCGCCGTAACACCGGGCGCAGACTTCCGGGGCCCCGGGGATGGTCCCCACAGAGGTGCTCCAGTTCCAGCAACGCTCGCATTTGAGCCCGGGGGCCCGCTCGACCCTTACTCCAAGCCCGGGCAATATCTCGGATGTGAGTACATCCGCCGGGAGGTCGTTTGTGGCAACGAGCGCCGCCCCCGAGACTATGAAGAGCGCGGGTAGGAAGTCCTCATAATCCCGCAGGCCGAAGTAGAGGTCCATCGGCAGATAGACTGTCGCGGCCGCCTCCAAAGAATTCCCTATCAGGCGCTCCTTGCGTTTTATCTCGAGGGCCCTGTTCACCTCGTCCCTCACCGAGATAAGGAACTCCCATCTCTTTTCGACATTAGTGTCAATAAGGTCCTCATTAACAATTGGAAAAGGGGCGAGGAAGACGCTTTCGGCCTTGTCCCTGCCCTTGATATATCCCCAGATCTCCTCCGCGGTAAAGGAGATGATTGGGGCCATGAGTTTTGTCATCGTGAAGAGGACCTCTTTCAGGACGTACTGTGCCCCGCGCCTCTCGGGAGAGTCTTTCCTGTACGTATAGAGCCTGTCCTTCAGGATGTCCAGATAGAAGGAACTCATGTCCACGACGCAGAAATTGTAGAGCTTGTGGTAAACCTCGTGGAACCGGAAGCCCTCGTACGAGGACTCTATGCCGCGGATGAGCCCCTGGAGCCTTGAGAGCGCCCAGCGGTCGATCTCCAAAAGCTTTATCGAGGCCTCATTGCCCTCCTGAAAATCCGCAGTGTTGCCCAACAGGAACCGGGCTGTGTTCCTTATTTTCCTGTAAGCCTCCGTAAGGCGCTCTATTATCTCGTTTGAGAGCCTGATGTCTTCGGTGTAGTCCTCGGCGGACACCCATAGCCGCAAGACCTCCGCGCCGTGCTTTTTTATAATGTCCTCGGGAGCCACCACATTCCCCAGGCTCTTGGACATTTTCCGGCCCTTGCCGTCCACGACAAAGCCGTGCGTGAGGACGCTCCGGTAGGGGGCCGCGCCCCTCGTCCCGGCCGCGCAGATAAGCGAGGACTGGAACCAGCCCCTGTGCTGGTCCGAGCCTTCCAAGTACATGTCGGCGGGCCAGGAAAGCTCCGGGTCCTCCCCAAGGACGGCCGACTGGCTTACGCCGGAATCGAACCATACGTCAAGAATGTCTTTTTCCTTTTTGAATTCCGCATGGCCGCAGCCAGGGCATTTGTATCCGGAAGGAAGAAATTCTTTCCCCTCTTTTTCGAACCATATATCGGAGCCGTGCTCTTTTACTATTGCCTCTGTCCGGTCGAGGACGGCCTCGTCAGTGACGGTCTTCCCGCATGACTCGCATTTAAGGAGGGCGATAGGCACCCCCCAGGCCCTCTGCCGGGAGACGCACCAGTCGGGCCTCCGCTCCACCATGCCCTTAATCCTCTCCATGCCCCAGGCGGGTATCCAGCGCACTTTTTCTATCTCTTCCACGCAGAGGTCCCTCAGGCCATTGTGCTCCATCGAGATGAACCACTGCTCGGTGGCCCTGAAGAGGACCGGGTTTTTGCACCTCCAGCAATGGGGGTAGGAGTGGGTTATCTTCCCCTCGTAAAGGAGGTCGCCCGATTCCTTCATCATTTCAATAATGGTCTTGTTGGCTTTAAAAACAAATTGGCCCTCGATGGCCTCTATGCCTGTTCCCGCGAACTTTCCCCTGTCGTCCACGGGGGCAAATATCGGGAGCCCGTGCTTCAAGCCGGCCTCGAAGTCGTCCGCGCCGTGCCCGGGAGCGATGTGCACTATCCCCGTGCCTTCCTCCACGGTCACGAACTCGCCCGGTATCACGATGGAAAGCCTGTCCGCGAAGGGATGCGTCGCCTTCAAGCCCTCAAGCCTGTTTCCCTCGATCTTGAGGACGATTTGGCCAAGCCCGAGAGTTTCCTTTAAATTTTCGTAAAGGGGCCCGGCGATAATATATACGGCCTCGTTTCTTTTTGCCGCGACATATTGCACATCCGGGTTCACGGCAAGGGCCATATTGGCGGGCAGTGTCCAGGGAGTCGTAGTCCAGATGACGAAATAGGCGTCCCCCTCGAGCGTTATCTTTTTCGCCTCTTCCGGGGGGAGCTTGAAACGGACGAATACGGATGGGGATTCCTTGTCGGCATACTCCACCTCGGCCTCGGCGAGCGCCGTAACGTCCACGGGGCACCAGTGGACGGGCTTTTTCCCCTTGTAAACGTATCCGCCCTTCACGAATTTATTGAACTCCCGGACTATGGCGGCCTCGTATTCGTTCGTCATCGTAAGATAGGGCTTCTCCCATCGTCCGAACACGCCCAGGCGCTTGAACTCCTCTCTCTGGATATCCACGAACTTGGATGCGTAGTCCCGGCAGAGCCTCCTTTTTTCGGGGATGCCGGTTGCGGCTTTTTTCTCACCGAGGGATTTATCCACCTGTATCTCTATGGGGAGGCCGTGGCAGTCCCAGCCAGGCACATAGGGGCCGAAGAGCCCCTTCATGCTCCTGTATTTCACTATGATGTCCTTCAAAATTTTATTAAGCGCGTGCCCCATGTGTATATGGCCGTTGGCGTAAGGGGGGCCGTCATGGAGGATGTAAGAGCCTCTCGCGCTGTTTTTTTCTTGGATTTTGCGATAGATTTCTTTTTCGGACCAGAACTTCAAAACCTCCGGTTCCCGCCGGGGGAGGTTCGCCTTCATCGGGAAGGCGGTTTCGGGCAGGTTGAGGGTATTCTTATAATCTTTCTTCTCGGCCATTTCTCTTTAGCTTTTAGGGGCTGAAGGGATTGGTAAAATTCTCTTCGAGGGGCTCCTCGAGCTCGAGTTCCTCATCGGGCGCGTTCAGGAGTTCCGGCGGAAGCTCACCTTCTCCCCCTTTGGACGAGAGCGCAGAGGCGGGCCCGCTTACGGCGGGAGCGGGCCTTCTCCGTGAAAACCTTGTGGGGGATACTCGTCTTGAAGCGGATCCCCTCCCCGCCAACTGGGGATCGGGGAACCCCTGCGGGGGCTGGTTCCGGGCTACCGGCCTCTGGTGGTTATCACTGCTCTCCTTATAGACTTTCAATGCCGCGACCGCGCCTTTGTCGTTATAAAGTATTCTGTAGTTCGAGGCCCCGCCGAGAGCCAGTATCCGCCTTATCGATTGCTCGAAATCAAGGCCCGAAAAACTTGTGGTGATCTTTTTCCCGGAGAGCGAGGGGTGGACAATCACGTTTATGCCTGTCTTACGGCCGATATTGGAGACGAGTGATCCGAGCGTTTCATCCCTGGAGGAAACACTTATAAGCCCGTCCTTTATCTCTACCGGGTCCGGCTTTGTCTCGGGAGCGGGCGTCACCTGGGGAACAGGCTGCACTGCCTGGGGAGCCCCCTGTGGGCCGGGGGGAGCGGTCTGGACTGCCTGTGGAGCAGTCTGGACTGCCTGTGGAGGGGGGGCTTGGAATATGAATCCGGACCCGGCGGCGAGCCCGGTTCCGGCCAGGACTAAAAAGAAAAGAACGGCAATGAGCCCCCGCGCCATCATTCCTCTTTCTCCTCTTGCCTTTCCGCGATTATCTTCTGGGCTATATGGGCCGGCACCTGCTCGTAGTGGGAGAACTCCATGCTGTACATGCCCCTTCCGGCAGTAAGGCTGTGGAGCTGGTTGGCGTATACGAGCATCTCGCTCATCGGCACAAGGGCCGTCACCTTCTGGTTGCTTGCCGCCTGTTCCATGCCCTGCACCTTGCCCCTCTTGGAATTAAGGTCGCCTATAACGGAGCCCAGGGCTTCCTCGGGCGTTATTATCTCCACTTTCATGATCGGCTCGAGGAGCACGGGCTTGGCGTCAACCGCGGCCTTCTTTATGGCCATGGAGCCCGCGACCTTGAAGGCCATCTCCGATGAGTCCACCTGGTGATATGAGCCGTCGAAGAGCGTCACGCTTATGTCCACCATCGGGTAGCCCGCGATAATCCCGTTGTGGAGGGCCTCCACTATGCCCTTCTCGACCGCGGGGATGTAGTTGCGGGGTATGGCCCCCCCCACTATTTTGTCCAGGAACTCGAACCCCTTGCCCCTCTGGAGCGGCCGAACCTCTATCCAGCAGTCGCCGTACTGGCCCCTGCCGCCCGACTGTTTCTTGTATCTCCCCTGCACCCGGGCCGTCCCGGTTATTGTCTCGCGGTAGGGGATCTTCGGGGACTTCATCTCGACCTCTACGCCGAATTTTCTCTTGAGCTTCTCGAGGGCGACTTCCAGATGGAGCTGTCCCATCCCCGAAAGGAGCATCTCTTTTGTCTCTTCTTCCCTGTGGAAGCGGATGGTCGGGTCCTCTTCCCCTATCTTGTGGAGGCCCGAGCTGATCTTGTCCTCGTCTCCCTTTGATTTTGAGGCTATGGCGTATGAGATTATGGGTTCGGAAAGCTTCACTTTATCGAATACAATCGGGTTTGCCTCATCCGAAAGGGTATCGCCCGTATTGGTCTCCTTGAGTTTCGCCACAACGCCTATCTCGCCGGGCCCCAGTTTCTGCGCGGGTATGTGCTTTTTTCCGAGGAGATACAAAATCTGCCCCACGCGCTCCTTTGTGCCCCTCGTGCTATTGAGGACGGTGGAGTCCCCGCTTATGGTCCCCGAATACACCCGGAAGATGGAGAGCCTCCCCGCGAAGGGATCCGATATCGTTTTAAAGACATAGGCCGAAAAGGGCGCCTTCTCATCGGGCTCTCTTTCCGCCTCTTCACCCGTCTTCGCGTTTTTCCCCTTTATCGGGCGCACTTTGGCGAATTCATCAGGGGAGGGGAGGGCCGTCAGGATTGCGTCCATAAGTTTGTCTATCCCGATATTCCGCACCGCGCTGCCCGCGCAGACGGGGATGAAGGCGCGGCTCACCGTCCCCACCTTCAGGCCGTTTATAATTTCCTCTTTCTTTATTTCCCCGCCCTCCAGGTAGATCAGAAGGAGGTTGTCGTCCGATTCGGCGATCTTCTCTATGAGTTTTTTCCTGTATTTTTCCATTTCATCGGAAAGCTCGCCCGGGAGCGGTATCTCCCTGGGTTTGCCGCCCTCATAGGCATAGGCCTTCATCTCGATAAGGTCAATAATGCCTGAGAGGCCTGGCCCGGAGCCGATTGGGATTGTAAGCGGTATGGCCTCTTTCCTCAGTGTCTTTTCTATGGCCTGGACGGCGCTCGCGAAATCCGCGTTCTCCTTGTCCATCTTGTTTACGAATGCGAGGACCGGTATTTCGAACTCCTCCGCGTAGCCGTACACTTTTTCGCTCTCCGGTTTTACGCCCGCTATCGGGTCAAGGACGAGGATCGCCCCGTCTGCGGCCCTCAGGCTGCCGTGCGCTTCTTCTATGAAATTTATGAACCCGGGGGTGTCTATTAAGTTTATCCGGGTCCCCTTCCAGTTGGCGAAACCGACCGCCGTGCTGAGCGTGATCTTCCTCGCAATCTCCTCCGGCTCGAAGTCGAACGTGGTGGTGCCCGCCTCGATTGAGCCCAGGCGGTCGATAGAGCCCGCGTCAAAGAGCATGGCCTCGGCAAGGGTTGTCTTTCCGGCCCCGCCGTGGGCTACAAGCGCAACGTTTCTCAGTCCCCCTTCAATTGCCATAGATGATCCTCCGCTCTATTTTCAATCAAGTATTTCCTCTATCACAGGCTTGAATTCGAGCTTTTTCTCGGCCTTGGTGCTCCAGAGCTTTATGAACAGAAAGGAGATGAAAAAGGCGGAAAAGCCTGCGATGGCCGAGACGGTCTCCGGGTCCATGCCCCTAAAAGGGGCAAGCCCCGCGAGGAACTCCTTCCCGAGGACGGCCCCCGCCATGAGGCACAGGACCGGTATGCCATAGACGATGAGCGAGCCCTTTACGTACGTATAGGGCCGTATCGAAACCCTTACCTTTTGTCCCTCTCTCGCGTTTGCCTTGTTCAAGGCGTCGATCTCCGAGCCCCCCTCGGTTACGTGGCACGTGCCCATCGTGCACTGCTCGCAGATGCCCGCCTTCTTGGGCACGGAGACCTTTGCGAACCTGCCCTCGGCCTTCACCACTACCCCGATCTCGTCCATAGAGGTAAATTTTACCATAAGTAGCGGATAGATAAGAAATATAAGCTGTATCATATGAAAAATATTGTAAACTACTAAATGGAGATAAGGGATATTCCCGGATTTATAAGAGAAAGGGTTTTAAATGGGAAATACCAGATTAAGCTCCATGCCCTCCAGCGTATTAATGAAAGGGGCATACTCCCTTCCGAGATTAAAGAGGTCCTGCTTGAATCTTTTGTGGTCGAGGATTATCCTTATGATAAGCGTGGACATAGCTGTCTTGTATGGGGCAAAACCAGAGCAGGGAAAGACCTGCATATCATTTGCGGGTTAACCGAAGAGACTGTTTGGGTGATAACAATATACGAGCCAGAGCCGGCTAAATGGAAAACACCCTTAAAAAGGAAGGCTGAAAAATGAAATGTTTCGAGTGCGGAGGCGAAGTAATCCAATTAAAGACATCGCTTATCCTTTACAGGAAAGATAGAACCCCTGTTTTCTTTGAGGATGTTCCGGTAGGCGAGTGCAGGCAATGCGGAGAGAAATATATTTCCGGTTCTGTATCTGGAAAAATTTCGGAATTCCTTGAATCTGAGAAGATTAAAACGAAAGAGCACCTAAAAGTGCCTGTCGTCCATCTTGCCGCTTAGGGGGAAAACGAAATGAGTTTAATATATCCGATAGTCCTCGTTCAGGAAGACAGCAAATGGTGGGCCTATATTCCGGACCTGCCCGGAGTGTATGGCGTGGGCGGTTCCGAAGAGGAAGCCAAAAAAGACATCATTTCCGCGCTTGAACTCTATATCGAAGACCTCGTCCAGGAGGGCAAGCCCGTACCCACGTCCCATATAAAGAAGCTGGAGACAGACCACATTCAGATTTCAGTCCCCGCTTAATGCCGACCGCCAAAGAGGTCGTGACCGTGAAAGGGCCTGAATTTTCATTTAAATGGGTGCAGGGGCGCGCCTTGGTGCGCGCGGTTTTTTTAGGCAGGGCGGAGCAAGCCCCGCCCCTTGTACGCCCAAAGAAAATAAATACTTGCCAAAAATCCAGACTTATTTATTTCTGTCGCGCTGACGCTCTGACCTGCTATGTTTAGGATTTAAAAAAGCCATGCTCTTCATAAGACTCTGTCAGCTTGCGGGCGACTACCGGACCGGTTCGTATCCGCCCCGGGCGACCTTTTTGGAAAGGACGATCTGCCAGACCTGGAGGCACCGGGACCTGAAGGCCCCGGCGGCGCTCAGGAGATAATACTTCCACATGCGGTAGAACCTCTCGTCATAAAGCCCCTTCAATTTATCCCAGTTCCCGTCAAAATTTTTGAACCACGCCATCAGAGTCGCGTCATAATAGCACCCCAGATTGTGCACGTCTTCCATAACGAAGAACTCCTCGATGGCGGCGCTGATCTGCTTCATCGAGGGGACGAGCGAATTGGGGAAGATATACTTCGCGGTCCATGGGTCGCCGGCGATACGGGAGACGTCTGTCCCTATGGTGTGCAGCAGGAAGAGCCCGTTGTCTTTCAGGCAATCATGCGCCTTCCGCATATAGGTCCTGTGGTTCTTGTACCCCACGTGCTCGAACATGCCCACCGAAACCACATGGTCGAATTTCCCGGCGAGGTCCCTGTAATCCTCCAGCTTGAGTTCGACCGGGAGGCCCCGGCACAATTCCCTTCCCAGCAAAGCCTGCTCTTTCGATACCGTGATGCCAAGGACTTCCGCCTTGTAGTTTTCGGCGGCATGCCTTGCGAGGCTCCCCCAGCCGCAGCCGATGTCGAGGACCTTATCGCCCGGCTGGAGGCGCAATTTGCGGCAGATGAGATCGAGCTTTGCCTCCTGCGCCTCGTCCAGACCACGGGCCTCCTTCCAATAGGCGCAGCTATAGACCATGCGTTCATCGAGCATATGCCTGAAGAGTTCGTTCCCCCGGTCGTAATGCCTCTCTCCTATTTGGAAGGCCTTGGATCTCCTGCCGGAATTCACAATCCTCGCGGCAAGGGCCCGGGCAAGCAGCCTCCAGTTCTTTTTTATCTTCTCCTCGGGGAGGGTAGGCAGGAGGCGCGCGAAAAATTCATCGAGCCGCCCGCATTCCCACCACCCGTCCATATAGGATTCCCCGAGCCCGAGACTCCCCTCGCCGAAGACGCGCTTGTAGAACCTCCGCTCATTCACCCGGAGGTCCCAGGGGTCCTCTCCATTCAGAGTTATCCCCGCGGGGGCCAGAATTCTTTCTATGATGTCTTTCATCCGGTCTTCTCCCACTCCTTTTTCGAATCCTATCACCTTCAGGGGAGTTTTCAATCCCTGAATGGATTGGGAATACGGAACTTTTATGCCGTTTTTTATGTTAAAATTTCTTGTCTTATAAGATGAAAAAGGTGAAGCCCGTGGACTTAAGGCCGGTTAATTTGAAGCCAGTTAATTTGAGGCCGATTAATTTGCGGCCGATTAATTTGCGGAAGGTGAGGACGGTCCCGCTTTCGGGGAGGAAGTCTCTGGTGGAGGCGGGCCGGCTGGCAAAACCCTTCAAGAAAGGGGCATCCTTCCGCGAGTTCTGGGAAACACTCCCGCCCATACTTGCCGCAGGAGACATAAGGAAGGTTGCCTCATCTATTATAAAAGCCCGCCGGAATGACAGGGCGGTGGTGCTCGGCATGGGCGCGCACCCGATAAAAGTCGGCCTTTCCCCGATAATAATCGACCTCATGAAAAAGGGCGTCATAACCGCGCTTGCCGCTAACGGGGCCTCCATAATACATGATTTCGAGCTTGCCTATATCGGGATGACCTCCGAGGACGTGGCCGAAGAGCTCCATAAGGGCACGTTCGGGATGGCAAGGGAGACGGGCCTTTATCTTAACCGGGCAATAAAAAAGGGAGTAAAAGAAGGGCTCGGCCTGGGCGAGGCGGTCGGGAAGATGATAGCCCGAAGCCGCTTTCCTTTTAAGGAGAACAGTCTTTTCGGAAACGCCTGTCTTTTAAAAATCCCCGCCACTGTCCACGTGAGCATCGGGGCCGATATCATCCATATGCACCCCTCGGCTGACGGGGCGGCCATCGGGGAGGCCACGTACAGGGACTTCAAGCTATTTGCCTCCGTGCTTTCGGGCCTCGAAGAAGGGGTTTATATAAACCTGGGCTCCGCCGTCCTCATGCCCGAGGTCTTTTTAAAGGCATTGACCATTGCGAGGAATTTGGGGAATAAAGTGGAGAAGATAACCACCGTGGACATGGATTTCGTCCGGCAGTACAGGCCGGCCGAGAACGTGCTCCGGAGGCCCACGCTCAAGGGGGGGGAATCTTTTTCCCTTATCGGGCACCACGAGATAATGTTGCCGCTCCTTGCGGCGGGAATAATGGAAGAGCTTGGATGACAAAAAATATCCTTGTCATAGAAGAAGACTTCGAGGCCGGAAGAGAGATAGCGAAAGCGCTCGAGGGGGAGGGCTATTTCGTGTTTACCGCCTCGGAGGCCCATGTGGGCATGATGATGGCAAAGCGCGTCAAACCCGCGCTCGTGATACTGGACCCCGCCACGAAGGGCGCGGAGGGGATTGATTTCGCAAAGGAACTCCGCTCCATCGAGGGCATACGAACGGTGCCGATACTCCTTTTTACGGAAGGGGACCGGGAGTACGAGCCGGGCTACGGGCATATTTACGGCATCGTGAATTTCCTCAAAAAACCGATGGATGTTTTCGAGATAACGGCCAAAAGCAGGGCGCTCCTCGAAGGCATCCCCGTTATGCAGGAGGGAAGGCCCCCTATAAAATTAAATGAAAAATTAAATGAAAAGGCCGGTGAAAAGGGCCTTTTGGAAGAGAGTGCCCTATTATCCGAAACGCCCGTCATTACCGAGCCTCCCCCGGAGAAAATCCATGGAGGGGCCCCCGACTCTGTAATCAAGCCCGACTCCATGATCAAGGAGGAAGCCGAAGAGGTCCTTTACCCGCTCCCTCAACCGGTCATCACAAAACCGCATAAAGGAGAGAAGAAGCCCATTGGCAGAAAAAATATATTCCTTTTTGTTTTTCTGTTTCTTTTAGGCGCGATAGGCTATTTCGGGTATTTTTTCTTTTTCGTGCCGGGCCAGAAGGAGGAGCTTGCCTTGAGGGAGGCCCCGACCGTGCCCGAGGCGGCATCCAGGCTGGAAGCCCTTTCTCCTGAAGCGCCCAAAGACGAAGCCCCTCCGGAGGAAAATGCCCTCAGTGCAACCGATGTGCCCCCCGAGATTGCCCCCGAGATCGCCCCGGAAAAGAAAGAGACTCAGTCTCCTCGCGAGAAGGAAAAAGAGACCCATTTTTATGCCCTTCAGCTCGGGGTATTCGGGACGAAAGAGAACGCCCAAAGGCTCGCGGCGCGGCTCGAAAGCCGCGGATATGACCCGTATATAAAAGAGTCCTCAAAGGGGAGTAAGACCCTCTACAGGGTCCTTGTGGGCAGGTTCGACTCGCCCGGAAGATCGGGGCCGACTTTTCTAAAGCTCGAAAAAGACGGCTTTAACCCGATCCGCTACTCGGAATAGAGGAGTTCCTTAAGAGTAAGCGCTGCAAGCTCCCCAAGGTCTTCGAGGTTATAACCGCCTTCGAGGGAAAAAACGAGCGGGAGCCCTTTGGCGGCAGAGATAATCCCCCCCGCTATCGACTGAATGCCGTCTTTGGATACATTTATATTTGCTAAAGGATCGCCGGTATAAAGGTCATAACCTGCCGAAACAAGCACGATATCCGGGCCGAAATTATCCATAATTTGGGGGAGAATATCCCGATAGACCCTCAGGTACTGCTTCACTCCCGTACCGGGCGGCATCGGGACATTGTAATTAGTGCCAACACCTGCGCCCGCGCCCCGCTCGTACTCGGCCCCAGTGCCGGGATAGAGGGGAGACTGATGGGTGCTCATGTAAAAAACCGTGGGGTCGTCGTAGAACATGTGCTGGGTGCCGTTTCCGTGGTGGACATCGAAGTCCACTATGAAAACTTTTTTATAGCCCAGTTTCTGGGCCCCGCGGGTTCCGACGGCCACATTGTTGAATATGCAAAAGCCCATGGCGCGATCAGCCTCGGCATGGTGTCCCGGGGGCCGTACCGCGCAAAAGGCCCTGTCGAGCCTGCCTTCTTTAACAAGCTCTATGGCCCTCAGCACCCCGCCCGCCGCATAAAGGGCCGCCTCATAAGAATGCTCGGAGACATACGTATCCGGATCCGCATATCCCGTAAACCGGCCCATCCTTTCGACGTATTCGGGGGTGTGCACTGTCTTTATTTCGTCAGGGGAGGCCTTTCTCGGCCTTATTTTTATGACCTTGTCATGGATTTCCGAGCGGTTGATGCCGTTAATTATTGCGATAAGCCGCTCTTTGCATTCGGGATGGTGCTTCGGGGTCTCGTGTTTTAAATAAATTTCATCGTAAATAAGGCCAACCCTTTTCATGCTAAACTAAAAGGTATATGAAAATTTCAGAAATATCAAGTACTTATAAGTGTATTAAAAAAACTTTATTGAACCTGTTTCATTGTTTATGATATTTTCTAATACCATCGATTAATCCTCTTGATTAATCCATGAATTTAAAGGAAAAAGGAGTTGAGGGGATGCTTATCATAGGCGAGAAGCTGAGCATAATAGCCAGGAGAGTGCGAGAGGCCATGATGAAGAGGGACAAAGCTCCCATTCAGGAGATAGCGCAAAGGCAATATAACGAGGGCGCCCGCATCATAGACGCCAATATCGGGCCCGCCGAGGACGACGGCCCGGAGATGATGGAATGGATGGTGACCACCATCCAGGAAATAGTCCCCGCCCCCGTCTGCCTCGATACTACTAACCGGAAGGCCATAGAGGCCGGCCTCAAGGTGCACAATAACGAGTGGGGCAGGCCCATGATAAACTCCACCTCCAACGACCCCGAAAGGTTCGGCGTACTGGAGCTTGCGGCAAAATACAACGCCCTATGCATAGGGCTTACGGTCGGCAAGGGGGGCCTTCCCGCCGATGCCGAGGAAAGGTGCGCCATAGCGGCCGAGATAATGGCCCGCGCAATGGAATACGGCGTGCCCCTCGAGGACCTCTACCTGGACCCTCTCGTATTGCAGATAGCAACAAGCCAGGACCATGCCCTCCACGTGATAAAGGCGATAAAGATGTTCCAGGAGCTGAATGAGCCGCCTATGAAGACCGTGGTCGGACTCAGCAATATCTCGAACGGCTGTCCCAAGCTCTTAATGCCTATAATAAACAAGAACTTTTGCATGCTGCTCCTTAACGCGGGGCTCACCTCCGCAATCGCGGACGCAGCCGAGGTGGCCGAGGTCGCAAAGACTTACGACGTGATCATGGGCAAGACCCTGTACGCACATTCATATCTCGAGATGTAGGAGGCTATAAATGGCATTCACACCCCCAAAAGAGACCTACGCCGGGAAGACCTTCGAGGTAACCATCGGAGGAGGCCCCAGGGCCGTCACCATAGGCGGTGAGAACGTGCTCGCTTTTCATTCTTTTGAAGGAAATACACCGAGGAAACCCGTCATAGCTTTCGAAGTGCAGGACATCCCCCCCGATGACTGGCCGGAAGAGGTCCGGTCCGTTTATAAGGACGTATCCGGGGACGCCATAACCTGGGCCAAACACTGCGTGGAGAATTTAGGGGCCGAGATGATCGCCCTCCGGCTCGTCGGCACCCATCCCGACAGGCTCAACCGGGGGGCGGAAGAGGCCGCCGATATTGTGAAAAAAATGCTTGCGGCAATTGATGTTCCCTTAATAATCCTCGGCTCCCAGCACGCCGAAAAGGACGCGGCCGTGCTCGTAAAGTGCGCCGAGGCCGCAAAGGGCTCAAACAGCCTTCTGGGGAAGGCCCAGGAGGCCAACCACAAGACCATAGTTGCCGCCGCAATGGCCAATGACTTGAAGCTTATCGCCATGAGCGAGCTGGATATCAACCTCTCCAAGCAGTTGAACATCCTCATAACCCAGATGGGCTTCGACAAGGAAAAGCTCATAACGGACCCCATGAGCTCGGCCCTCTCGTACGGCCTCGAGTACACCTATTCGGTCATGGAGAGGATAAAGCTCGCGGCGCTGGCCCAGAACGACCCCACGCTCCAGCCCCCGATGCTTGCCGACGTGGGCATAATGGTCTGGAAAGTGAAAGAGACCCAGGCCCCCGAGAGCGACGTACCCGCGTGGGGGAGCTTGAGGGAAAGGGGAATCGCCTGGGAGGCCGTAACCGCCTCTTCGTTCCTCCTGTCCGGGAGCGACCTTGTGATAATGAGGCACCCCCAGTCCATAGAAGCGGTAAAGAAGTTCATTGCCGAGATGGAGGTCAAATAAAATGGCGCTCACCGGAGTTGAAATATTCAAAATGCTGCCCAAGACGAACTGCAAGAAATGCGGCCAGCCCACCTGCCTGGCGTTCGCCATGAAGCTTGCCCAGAGGCAGGCCTCCCTCGACCAGTGCCCGGACGTCTCCGAGGACGCGAAGAAGAAGCTGGGAGAGGCGAGCGCCCCTCCCGTAAGGCCCATGACCATCGGCACGGGCGACAGGGCCGCAAAGCTCGGCGAAGAGACCGTGCTCTTCAGGCACGAAAAAAAGTTCGTGAACCCGGCCGCCATCGCGCTGGCCATTAAGGACACGGACCCGGATGCCGAAATATCCAATAAGATCGATGACGTCCTTGCCTCCGAGATAGACAGGGTCGGGCAGAAACTGAGGATAGACGCCATAGCCCTCATGGACGAATCCGGGGATGCGGGAAAACTGGAGGCCCTGGCAAAAACGGTGGCGGGAAAGGCCCCGGCCGTGGCGGCCATAGTCTGCACGACAAACCCCGATGCCGCGGAAGCCGCCCTCAAGCATTTTAGCGGCAAAAATGCCGTCCTCTACGGCGCCAACAAGGACAACCTGGAGGCCATGGCCGGGAAGGCCAAGGCCGCGAAGGCAATTTTGGGCATCGCCGCCGCAAGCCTTGACGAGCTTGCCGATCTCACCGAAAAGGCCAAAGGGCTTGGCATAGAGGATATGGTCATAGATTCCGGCGCAAGGAAGGCCGGGGAAATATTGAGGGACAACACCCTTATAAGAAGGGGCGCCATCAAGAAGAACATAAAGGCCGTGGGCTACCCCTCGATAAATTTCGTGACGAGGGACGACAGCATCCTCGAGGCCCTTCTTGCGGGAGTTGCAATAGCCAAATACGGCTCGATAGTGGTCGTGGGGAGCGCTGAAAAATGGAAGAACCTGGCCCTTTTCTCCCTGAGGCAGAACATCTACACGGACCCGCAGGTTCCGATGCAGGTCAAGCAGGACATCTACAAGATCGGGGAGCCGGGTCCCGAAGCGCCTTTCCTTGTCACTACAAACTTCTCGCTCACCTACTTCATAGTCTCGGGCGAGGTCGAAAACAGCAAAGTGCCGGCCCGGCTTGCCGTCCTTGACAGCGAGGGCCTTTCGGTCCTCACGGCCTGGGCCGCCGGAAAGTTCACGGCTTCTAAAATAGCCCAGTTCGTGAAGGAAAGCGGCATAGAGAACGACTTGAAGCACCGGGAACTCATAATCCCGGGCTATGTCGCCATCCTCTCCGGCGCCATAGAGGACAAACTCGAGGGTTGGAAGATAACCGTGGGCCCGAGGGAGGCCAATGCCCTGCCCGCGTTCCTTAAGTCAAGGGGGTAGCAGGAATTTATAAATAAAACAATTTAAAAATTGATTTAGAAACCGGGAGTTTTATAAAATAGTAATAGTGCCGTAAAAGGGGGGAAAGTACCCTCATCGGCAATACGGATACAAGGAGGCCGGAATGTCAAAGTTGATCGCCACCGGGGCGATAAATGGAGCACAAAAGATATACGAGAACGCGGAAGAGATGCTCACGAGGGCGATCGCCGGGAAGGGAGAAGATTACGGGTTCGAGTTCCCGGATACGGCGTTCCATCTCCCGATGATATACGCGATGACGGGTTTCCCCGTAAAGACCCTGGGGGAGATGAAGCAGGCGCTCGGGTTCGCGAGGGAGCTGCTCCATACCGTTCCCGAAGACGCGGTCTGGAAGCCTTATCTTGGAGAGGCCCTCGATTCGGGCATGGCCACCCTCTTTGCGGAGGAGGTCTGGCTTGCCGCGAGGTATGTCCTCGGCATGGAGCCGGTCACGGACCCGGAGACGGGCTATGTTTATAACGGATTCATAACGGATACCATCCAGAGGAACCTTGGCATCCAGCTTGTGGACGGCACCATGCCCGGGTTTGCCGCGATAATCGGGGCGGCCCCGGACGACGAGACCGCGGTCAATATCGTCCGCGAGCTCCAGGAAAAGAACATCCTCACCTTCCTTTCCGGCAATGTGGACGGCAACTCGGTCACGAAACAGCTCCTGAGGAAAGGCGTTGAGCTTGGCTGGGATTCCCGCATAGTCCCCTTGGGCCCGGATACCGAGCACACCCTTTACGCCCTCGACTGGGCGATAAGGGCCTCGCTCATATTCGGCGGGAAGAAGCCCGCGGATTTCTCCGGCCACCTCAAATATCAAAAAGACAGGGTGTTCGCCTTCGCCATAGTGCTCGGCCCCCTGAACGACATCATCTGGACCACCGGGGCCGGGGCCATCAATATGGGCTTCCCGGCAATCGGCGATACCGACATACCGGTCATCCATCCCACGGGCGTTTGCACCTACGAGGAAGTGGACAAGGAACTGGACCACGCCAAGATAGTGCAGAAGGCCATCGAGGTAAGGGGCCTCAAGATCACGGTCGAGAAGCCCCCGATACCGGTGGCGTACAGCCCCGCCTTCGAGGGCGAGCGCATCAGGAAAGAGGACATGTTCATCGAGTTTGGCGGGCAGAGGACGCCCGCATTCGAATGGGTGCGCATGAGGGAGATGGAAGAGGTGGAGGACGGCAAGGTGACCGTCATCGGCGCCGACTGGGAGGCCCGCTATGAAAAAGGCGGCGCGATGCCGCTTGGCCTCATAATGGACGTGGCCGGCAGGAAGATGCAGAAGGACTTCGAGTCGGTCATCGAAAGAAAGATTCACCACAACATAAACGAGGCCCAGGGCCTGTGGCATATGGGCCAGAGAGACCTCAACTGGATAAGGATAAACAACGCCGCCAAGCAGGCGGGCGTCAGGCTGGAGCACATGGGCGACATTATGACGGCCATGACGCGGCACCGCTTCCGCTCCATTGTGGACAAGGTGCAGGTCACGCTTTACACGGACGAAAAGGACGTGCTGGAGATCCAGGAGCAGGCGAGGGCCGCTTACAAGGAGAGGGACCAGAGGCTCGGTTCCATGAACGACGAGAGCGTGGACATATTCTACTCCTGTCTCCTGTGCCAGAGCTTCGCGCCAAGCCATGTGTGCATAATCACCCCCGAGAGGCTCGGCCTCTGCGGCGCCTATAATTGGCTGGACGGAAAGGCCGCCTTCGAGATAGACTCCACGGGCGGCAACCAGCCGGTCCAGAAGGGGGGCGTGCTCGATACGAGGTACGGCCGCTATACCGGCGTGGACGAATATCTGAAGAAGTCCACGGGCGGGGCGGTCGAAACACTTAACCTCTACACGATAATGGAAAACCCGATGACCTCCTGCGGGTGCTTCGAGTGCATCATAGCCATAGTGCCCGAGGCAAACGGCGTGATGATTGTGCAGAGGGGCCACCAGGGGATGACGCCCGCGGGGATGAAGTTTTCCACGCTGGCGGGCTCGGTGGGCGGCGGCGCCCAGACGCCGGGCTTTATGGGCATAGGAAGGAACTTCATCACATCGAAGAAATTCCTTGCCGGCGACGGCGGGATAAAGAGAATAGTCTGGATGACGAAGAACTTGAAAGAGAGCCTGAAGGAGGCCTTCGACAAGAGGGCCGCCGAAGAGGGAGTGCCGGACCTCCTCGATAAAATTGCGGATGAATCCGTGGCCGAGGAGTCCGAAAAACTCCTCGAATATCTCGCACAGGTCGGGCACCCGGCCCTTAGTATGGATCCAATGATATAAGGACCCAATGATATAGGACAGCGGAGGAAAACTGATAATGGATAAAAGCACAAGAAAAAGCGCAAACGAGGCCGCCGAGCAGATAATAAAGTGGGGCGGGGAGCACGGCCTTACGACCTGCTTCGAGAGGGCGGAAAAGCTGAAACCCTGCCCGATAGGGGAGACCGGCGCGTGCTGTAAGAACTGCCACATGGGGCCGTGCAGGCTCGTGGGCGCCAATGCCGAGGAAGAGGGCAGGGGCGTGTGCGGCGCAACCCTCTCCACGATAGCGGCAAGAAACCTGGTGAGGATGATAGCCGCGGGGAGTTCGGCCCACTCCGACCACGCCAGAGATATGGTGCTGACACTCCTTGCCGTGGCGGAGGGCCACACGAAGGAATTCCAGATAAAGGACACGAGAAAGCTCTATAAGGTTGCCGGGATACTCGGCATCGAGTTCGGCAACGGAAGGCCCGTGAACGAGGTCGCAAAGGACGTGGCCCTGACCCTCCTTGAGGACTTCAGGCGGCAGAACGGGCACATAAATTATTTGAAGCGCGCCCCGCAGAAAACGCAGGAAAGGTGGAAAAAATGGGGCATTATACCGCGCGGCATTGACAGGGAAGTCGTAGAGTCCCTTCACCGCACCAATATCGGCGTGGACCACGACCCGGACCACCTCCTCCTCGGCGGCCTGAGGACGGCGCTCGCCGACGGCTGGGCCGGTTCCATGATCTCCACGGACATTTCGGACATACTATTCGGCACGCCCACGCCCGTGAAGGCCGAGGCGAGCTTCGGGATACTTAAAGAGGACGAAGTGAACTTGATTGTGCACGGGCACGAGCCCACGCTCGCCGAGAAAATCGTCGAGGTGGCAAGCGACCCCGGGCTTGTGAGCTACGCAAAATCCAAGGGCGCAAAAGGCATAAACATAGGCGGCATGTGCTGTACGGCCAACGAAGTGCTGATGAGGCACGGCATCCCCACGGCGGGCGGCTTCACAAACCAGGAGCTTGGCATAATGACCGGCCTCGTGGACGCCATCAGCGTGGACGTCCAGTGCATCATGCCCGCCATCGCCGACATGGCGGCCAAATTCCACACGAAGGTCATCACGACCTCGCCCAAGGCCATGATGAAGGGCGCGGTCCACATCGAATACAACGAGCACAACTACAACGCGGGCGAGATAGCGAAACAGATAATCCGCGCGGCGATAGACAATTACCCGAACAGGAAGGCCGGGGGGAGCCACGTCACGGAAAAGTTTCCGGTGATAGCGGGCTTCTCCCACGAGTATATCGAGTACATGCAGGGCGGCAGGTGGAGGGCCTCTTTCAGGCCCCTGAACGATGCCATTATGGCCGGACGCGTTCGCGGCGTGGTGGGCCTTGCCGGGTGCGACAACCCGAGGGTGCCCTCGACGGGCATCCATCGGTTCATAGCGCAGGAGCTTATAAGGAACGACGTGCTCATAGTGTCGACCGGGTGCGGCTCGGCCGCTTGCGGCACGGCGGGGTATCTTACGCCCGAAAACGCGCTGGAGAACGCGGGGCTTGGGCTCCGCGAAGTATGCGAGGCCATAGGCATCCCGCCGATACTTCACGCGGGCGCGTGCGTGGATAACTCCCGCATCCTGACAATTGTCTCGGCGATGGCCGCCGAGGGCGGGCTCTCGGACGAGATAGGCGGCATGCCCGCCGTGGGCATCGCCCCCGAGTGGATGAGCGAAAAGGCCATAGCCATCGGCTGCTATTTCGCGGCCTCGGGCGTGCCGGTCATATTCGGCGGCAACTCCCCCGTGGGCGCAAGCCGTGAGGTCACAAAGCTAATGACCGAAACCTGGTTCGAGCGCTTTAAAGGCTCGCTCCACTTCGAGCCCGACCCGGAGAAGGTCCTCGCCCTGGCACTCGATTATATCGATAAGGCGAGGGCGGCATTGAAGCTCCGGAAGTACGAGCCCGGAAGGTTCGGCACCGAGAGGGTGCTGATGGATATGGCCGCAAGGCGCGAGATCGAAAAAGGCGGCGCAAAACCCCATCTGGGGCTTTGATAGAGGAGGGATCTAAATGAAAGTTGAAGACCTGGACATAGATGCCCGGATCGGGAGAGTCGGGGAACTCCTCGGCGAGAAAGAGAAGAAGAGGGGCCTCCTCATATACGCCTTCCAGCAGATACAGAAGGAGTTCAATTACCTTCCGGAAGAGGAGTTGAAAGCTCTTTCAAAGAAGCTTAACGTGCCTCTTTCGGACGTGTACAGCACGGCCTCCTTCTATAAGCATTTCTACTTCAAGCCCCGGGGCAAGAACGTCTTGTGCGTGTGCACGGGGACGGCCTGCCACGTGAGGGGCGCGGGCAAGATACTGGAGAAAGCAAAGGAAACCTTCAAGATAGAGGAGGGCGAGACCACCCCCGACATGTCCCTTACGCTGGAGACGGTCGGGTGCGTGGGCTGCTGCGGGCTTGCCCCGGTCCTTACGATTAATGAAAATGTTGTGGGAGATCTCACTCCGGCCAAAGTGGATGAACTCATGAAGACCGTTGGAGAGGAATGATGGAAAAGCTCAAGAGCATACAGGAACTTAAGGATTACCGCGAGCGGCTCAGGGCGCGAGGGACCTCCGACGGGAAGACGCCCGATGGGAAGGCAATCGTAAGGGCCTGCTGCGGGACCGCCTGCACGGCGACCGGCTCCAAAAAGGTCATCGAGACCCTCGAGGCCGAGTCCGCGAGGAAAGGCATCGAGGTCGAGGTCGTAAGGACCGGTTGCCAGGGGCTGTGCCAGAAGGGGCCGGTCATGAGGGTCGAGCCCCAGGGTATTTTCTACCAGAGGATGAAGCCCGACCAGGCGGCATGGGTCGTGAGCTATACGTTCCAGGGCGGCATCCCCTACAGGGGCGGGCTCTGGAGGCAGGACGTGCTCTCCGAGCCCGTGAGCCAGATGCTGGACGTCCCGTTTTATACAAAACAGGTACGCATCGCCTTGAGGAATAACGGCACGATAGACCCCGGCAATATCGACCATTACATCGCCATGGGGGGCTACGCGGCATTCGAGAAGGCCCTATCCTCGATGACTCCGGACGAGGTGCTGGCCGAAGTGGACAAGGCAAACCTGAGGGGCCGTGGCGGCGCCGGGTTCCCGGCCGGGAAGAAATGGGCCCATGTGAAAAAATCCGGGAGCAAGATAAAGCTCGTCATTGCAAACGGAGACGAGGGCGACCCCGGCGCGTTTATGGACAGGGCAATCATGGAAGGCGACCCCCACAGCCTTATCGAGGGCATGCTCCTTTGCGCCTATGCCATCGAGGGCCAGTACGGGCTCATCTATGTGAGGCACGAGTACCCGCTTGCCGTTAAAAACCTGGCCATAGCCATAAAGCAGGCGGGAGAGCTGGGCCTCCTCGGCAAAAACATACTCGGCACGGATTTCAGGTTCACGATTGATATAAGGGAAGGCGCGGGCGCCTTCGTGTGCGGCGAGTCCACGGCCCTCATCGCCTCCGTGGAGGGCGAGAGGGGGTTCCCGAGGCCCCGGCCCCCTCGGCTTTCGGAGTACGGGGGCGGCGCATGGGGCATCCCCAGCAACCTTAACAACATCGAGTCCTATGCCTGCGTCCCGCCGATAGTGGAGAAGGGGGCCTCCTGGTTCCGCTCGATCGGGACCGAGAACTCCCCCGGCACGAAGGTCTTCGCGCTCACAGGGAAGGTCAAGAACACCGGGCTTGTGGAGGTCCCGATGGGGATGTCGCTCCGCGAAATAATCTTCGAGATCGGCGGAGGGATACTCGGCGACAAGAAGTTCAAGGCCGTGCAGACCGGCGGGCCCTCCGGGGGATGCATACCGGAGCAATACCTCGACATGGCCGTCGATTTCGATTCGCTCGGGAAAGTGGGCTCCATCATGGGCTCGGGCGGCATGGTCGTAATGGACGAGGAGACCTGCATGGTGGACGTGGCAAGGTACTTCCTCTCGTTCACGCAGTCCGAGTCCTGCGGCAAGTGCCCGCCCTGCAGGGTCGGCACCTACCAGATGCTGGAGATAATGAACCGCATATGCTCCGGGAAGGGCGTGCCGGAAGATATCGAGGGGCTGGAGAAGCTCGGCAAAAGCATAAAGAAGGCGAGCCTCTGCGGCCTCGGGCAGTCGGCCCCCAACCCCGTGCTCTCCACGCTGAAGTACTTCCGCGAGGAATACGAAGAGCATATTTTCGACAAATTCTGCAGGGCAAAGGTCTGCAAGGGCCTGGGCACCTTCACGATAGACCACGATGAATGCGTCCTCTGCGGCCTCTGCAAGAGGGCCTGCGCCTACGACGCCGTGAAGGAGACCTCTCGGAGCTTCTTCATAGACCAGGACTACTGCAACAAGTGCAAGGCATGCCACACGGCATGCCCCATAGGGGCCGTGAAGATAGACAAAGCGTCCCCCGCAAAGGTCGTGGCCCTTCAGGTAGATCCGAAAAGGGAGGCGAAATGACGGAAGAGAAAGAAAAAAAGGTCGAAGAGATAAAAAAGGAAGCGGAGGCAAAAGGCTGCCCCGTCCGGCAGGCCCATTATTACATTAACGAATTCTTACAAGGCCCCATGTGCGGGAGGTGTTTTCCGTGCTCGATGGGCTCCTATGAGGCAAGGGTCAGGCTCGGCAGACTGATCGGGGGCTCGGGGAGCCCAAGCGACATAGACGCGATAAAGAGGATAGCCGAAAACATGGCCCTCTCTTCTTTCTGCAAGAAGGGGAAGGACACCGCGAAATTCATCACGGACTGGATGGCAACCGGCGTTTACGAGGAGCACGCAAAAGGCAGGTGCCCGGACAAGCAGTGCAAGGGCCTCGTAGAGTTCAGGATAATACCGGATAAATGCACCAATTGCGGGGACTGCATCGATGCCTGCAAGGCGGACGCCATAATCGGGGAAAAGAGGGTCTCCTACAGGAGCGGATACCTTCCCTTCGAGATAAGGCAGGCAAGGTGCACAAAGTGCGGCGACTGCGTCCCGGCTTGCCCGGAGAACGCGATAGAGATAACCGATAAAGCGGCCGAACCCGAAGCCCGACCCGTTCGGGCGAGTGTGGTTTAAAGGCATAATTTCTGAAGGAGGACTGAAGGGATGTCAAACATGCTGAAGCTCACAATAGACGGGAGGCCGGTGGAAGCCCCCGAGGGGACCAATATTATAGACGCCGCCGGGCTTGCCGGTATCCATATACCGAACCTCTGCTACTTGAAGGGCATGAAGGGGGTCGGCGCGTGCAGGCTCTGCCTCGTGGAGATCGAAGGCCAGAAAGCCCCCATGATAGCCTGCAATACGAGGGTAAAAGAGGGGATGGACATCACCACGAAGACACCCGCCATAGAGGAGACGAGAAAGTTCGTCATCGACCTCATACTTTCCATGCACCCGCTGGACTGCATGACATGCACCAAGGCCGGCGTCTGCAACCTTCAGAAATATGCCTATGACTTCAATATAAAAGAGTCCTCATTTACCCGAAAAAAATTCGGGTATCCCACGGACGCGGAGAACCCGTTCATAATGAGGGACCCGGACTATTGCGTCCTCTGCGGCAGGTGCGTGCGCACGTGCAAGGAGCAGGGGACGAACGTGCTGGAGTTCATGGGCAGGGGCGTGGGCTCAAAGGTCACGACGGCCACCGATAAGCCGCTCCAGGAGTCCGGCTGCACCTTCTGCGGCTCCTGCATCGACGTCTGCCCCGTAAACGCCATACTCGAGGCGGACCGCACCAGGAAGGGAAGGGAATGGGACTATGAGACAAAGGATTCCGTCTGCCTTATGTGCGGCAACGGCTGCGATATTACCGTAAGCACCAAGGACGGCAAGGTCATGAAGGTGAACGCGGGCGGCATTGAGGGCTCCGCCGGGAATTATATATGCGCCTACGGCAGGTTCGGATACGACTGCATCGAGGCCGACAGCAGGCTTATAACCCCCATGAAGAAAGTCGGGGGCGAACTCAAGGAGACCACCTGGGAAGACGCCCTCGCGATCGCGGCGGACGCCTTGAAGAGGGCCGGGAAGGCCGCGGGCTTTCTCTCAACGGCTTCAATAATGAACGAAGAGGCCATAGGGCTTAAAAACTTTGCCGGAAAGGTCGTGGGCACAAAGAACGTCGCGACCACGCTCTCCCTCTACTCCGACGAGGAGAGCATGAAGGCTTCCGCGGCGGGCGACCTGGATTCCACTGATGTCATAGTTCTTATAGGATTGAACCCCTCGCAGTGGAAGAGGGTGCTCCCGGCGCTCGATTCGGCGGTGAGGAGAAGGGTCCAGCGCGGGGCCAAGCTTATAACCATTAATTCCGAAAGGCCGGCGATCGCGGACGCGGCTACCGTGAGCCTCGAAGGCGACGAGCCCTCGATAGCAAAATCTTTAATAAAGGCACTTATGGAGAAAGGCCTCCAGGCCGATACCGGCCTTACAATGGCCGTGGCCGGCGCAAGCGCGCCCTCAGAAGACATTTCCAAGGCCGCGGACCTCATAAACTCCGCCAAGGAAGTGCTTGTCCTTTCAAGCCCCGGGCTCTTCGGCGCGGCATCGAACCTGGCTCTCATGAAGGGCAGGGCGATAGCCGTTCCCGTGGAGAGCAACGCGCGCGGGGTGGCGGCGATGGGCTTCGGCAAGGGCTTTTCGGATGTGGTAAATGCGGGGCTTAAGGCCCTTTACGTGATGGGCGAGGTCCCGGCAAAAGAGAAACCCAGGGCGGATTTCCTCATCGTGGCCGCCTCCCATATGACCGAGCTTGCCAAACAGGCAGACCTTGTTCTCCCGGCCGCCACGTTCTTCGAGGCGGAAGGCACGATGGTGGATTACATGGGCAGGCTCAAATACCTTCCGGGGATACTCGCGCCCCAGGGCGAGGCCAAAAGCCATGTGGACATCCTCATTGGCATAGCGGACGCTATGGGCGAGAAGATGAAAAAGCCCGCCGAGGCCGAAATGAAAAAGGCCATGAAGGTCAAGGTGAAAACCTCCGTGCAGCCCTTCGAGAAGAAGGGATATGAACTCTCCCCGGAGGAGATCGTGGAGTCCATAAACGCCTCCGTTATAAACGGGTCCCGGCTCCTGTGGCTCAAGGAGACCGCGACGGTTTAAGAGAAGAACGATTAACGATTAGAATCAGGAAAGGGCTGGCCTCCGCCAGCCCTTTTTTATTCTAATCCCTCAGTTCATCTGTGGTAATTACGATAAAAAATCATCATATTTACTTTAAAAATACTTGACCAAGTTACAATACTTCAAGTAATTTATTCTATGCTGAATTCTTTATTTAAGGATAAAAATATTCCGGATCCTTATTATTCAAAATCTTTCGGCAGTGCTTTTTTGGGCGATTCGGTTGAAGTTTTGAAAAAAATAAAGGGTAATTCAATCGATTTAATTCTTACTTCTCCTCCCTTCCCATTAAAAAGGAAAAAAGAGTACGGAAATGTAAGTGAAAAAGAATATGTAAACTGGTTTCTGCCATTCGCAGCGGAATTTTACAGGATTTTAAAAGACTCTGGTTCTCTCGTTATTGACCTTGGAGGTACATATAAAGCCGGGAGACCCATAAAATCAATTTATCAATTTGAATTGCTGGTTGCTTTATGCAATGACTTAAATTTTGTCCTGGCGCAGGATTTGTACCATTATAATCCCGCCAGGCTGCCCACTCCAGCGGAATGGGTCACAGTAAGACGCGTTCGCGTTAAAGACTCGGTTAATGTAGTTTGGTGGTTATCAAAAACAGGTTACCCCAAAGCAAATAATAAAAAAGTTCTAAAGCCATATAGTCCAAGCATGAAAGCTCTTTTAAAAAATGGTTATAAACCAAAATTGCGTCCAAGCGGGCATAACATATCTGATAAATTCAGAAACAATAATAATGGGGCTATTCCAGCAAATCTTTTGGTGTTAGCAAATACAGAATCAAATTCCCAATATTTACGTTTATGCAAAGAAGCCAATGTAAAGCCCCATCCCGCCCGCTTTCCGATCGGTTTTGCTGATTTTTTTATTAAATTGACAACCGATGAAATGGATATCATAATTGATCCTTTTGCTGGTTCAAATGTTACAGGTTATGCGGCTGAGGTTTTAAGGAGAAGATGGATCGCAGTGGAATTAAAGGAAGAATATTTAATAGGTTCCCAATTCCGTTTTAATACTTCAGAAGTGAGAAATTTAAAACCAAAAAAAATCTTAAACTTATTCTGAACTTATTATGCCGCGATTAGCTAAACAAGCACTCATTCAAAAATTTATAAGGGCTATACAGTCCAGAGGCTGGAATATTCTTTATCTAAGTTCAATTCGTTTACATCCAATTGACTTGCAGATTTTTAACAAAGAGGAATCCTATAAAGTTCGTTTATATATATGGAATATAACACCAGGTGGACGAAATCGGCCTCCCGATGAATACCGGATTCAAATTACAGGGGTAGATCATTTTACCCCAGTTCCCGAAGGTAAAACTTTAATAATGGGCTGGTGGGAGGATGTCGGTGTATTTGCGGGCTGGGATTATTTTAAGCATAGAGGAAGACTGGGCAGATCGCCTTCTTTGCAAATACGCCAACACTTTTTAGAGCAAGCTTACTCTGATGGATTTTCGGTTTACGACAAAGGTAACCGGGAACTTGCGGCGGCAATACGCCCAGATTTTCTTGTAGATTATATTAGAAATCTCGAAGATATTCACAAGTTCGGAGAGATACCAAATGCTGAGTTAATATTAGATGAAATCTCAAGTGCATCTGCACAAGGAATTGAGCTTAATGAAAGTATAATCGCCAAAGTTCCTGAAGAAAGAAGGCGCGTTATAAGCCAAGTTAATCGCGCTTTAAGATCGACCAATTTCCGAGCAAAGGTCTTAACTGCCTATAATAACAAATGCGCAATATGCGGAATTCAATTGGAACTCGTTGAGGCCGCACATATTATTCCGGTTGGCCATCCTCGAAGCAATGATGAAATTTATAATGGAATTGCTCTTTGCTCCTTGCATCATAAAGCATTTGACAAAGCACTTATTGGTGTATCAGCGGATTATCATATAATCGTAAATGAATCTGAATTCCAGCGATTGCGCTCATTACGTTTAGAAGCAGGAGAATTGCCTTTTAAAGGAAATCTGCGTCCGTTAATCATACTGCCACCTGCTGTAAACGACAGACCAAATGTTCAATTTTTGGAACTTGCGCTGAGAATACGAAATTTTTCTCGTTAGATAGAGAAATATTAATAAATTCAGGGACCCATCCCCATTTCCCGCAATTTTTATTTCCCTGTTAGCGGCACCTTAATTTCGTCCTTAGCCAAATTTTACCATATAATTAGCCATACAATTATATTGCTAAAAATCTTTAATCCATGCTAAGGTATTTTTCATGAAACGCAAAATAAAATACACTGAAGAGCCGATGGAAGGCCGAGGGTCATTAAGGATTTCCTGCCCCCGCCGGAGCAACTGGTCTTGAAAGAAGAAAACGTGAAGGTGACGATCGCCCTTAAGAAATCAAGCATCGAGTTTTTCAAGAAAAAGGCCAAAGAGCAGCATACTTCTTATCAAAGGATGATCCGGCAGTTAATAGATTGGTATGCTACGCATTATAAGAAAAGCGCCTGAGGAATAAAATTGGTGAGAAAAATTATAGAGAGTGGATGAGGCGAAGGATTCTTTTGCCTCATTTTCATACGGCGTGAACGGCAACGCACCTAAAATTTCGCCCTAATTTGCCGAAATCCACGCAAAATGGTATTTTAATTACGAGGTCAGGATGAGCAAAAAAGAAGAACTGATAAGTGAGATTGAGCAGGTTCCGGAGCCTTTGCTGGATGAACTGCTTGATTTTGTCCGCTTCCTGAAAGCCAGAATAATCAAAGAAAAAGTCGAAACCGCCCTCGCGAGCGAGTCCTCTTTGCGAAAAGACTGGCTACGGCCGGAAGAGGATGAGGCTTGGCAAAGTTTGTAAAGAGTGATTTAACTCAGGCAAAAACTCTGCCGCAATCTTAAACTGCGGACATGAAAATAGTGAACCGGGTCCTGTAGACGAGGCCACCCTTTCGTCTGTTATGCTGGAAGCGACTGGCCGGATTCCAGCCTGCTCTTTGTAAACGGGGGAGAGATGAGTTGGAATTTTTCTAACGTGCTGTCGCGCTATGGGTCTGTAATGAACAGAATGTTCAGATGGCGCTTATAAGTGCCTTAAAAGACAGGCTTTTTTGATGCCGGATTGAACACGCGGAAAAATAGGGGGTTACCGGAGAATTTCCTTTATCTGTTTTAAAAGCTGGCCGGCGTTGAATGGCTTCTGGACGAACCCGTTTATTTCCTGGTCGATCCATTTCAGGCCGAGTTCCGGGCTGTAGCCCGATGCGACTATCACCTTTAGATCGGGGTTTATTTCTTTTAAAGCGAGGAATATCTGGTGCCCGCTCATGCCGGGCAGGATGAGGTCGAGTATGGCAAGGGGGATGTGGTCCTTGTTGTCGCGGTAAATATTTATGGCCTCCTCCCCGCTTGCCGCCGTAAAGACCTTATAATTGGCCGATTCTAATACCTCCCGGCACAGGCTCCTTACGGGTTCCTCGTCGTCCACGACGAGGATGGCCTCCCCGGGTCCCTCTTCGGGCTTGCCCGCGAGGGCCGAAACCGGTACCGGGGCAGGGACCTCCTCGGACAAATTTTCCGGGATGTTAACGGCGGGGAAATAGACCTTGAAAGTGGTCCCGTGCCCCTCCTCGCTATACACGTCTATGAAACCGCCGTGGTTTTTCACTATCCCGTAGACGATGGCAAGCCCGAGGCCCGTTCCCTTCCCGGACTCCTTCGTGCTGAAGAAGGGCTCGAATATCCTGTCGATGTACTCCTTTTTGATGCCCACGCCCGTATCGGAAATGTCTATCTTCACCATCTGCCGGTCGGGGCAGTTCGGGTGCGTGCGGCGGAAGACATCGGAGGCAATAAAGGGACTTGTCTCGATTATGAGCCTTCCTCCGCCGGGCATGGCGTCCCGGGCGTTTATGCACACATTAAGGAGGGCCTGGTATATGGACGTATTCTCCCCATATACGAAAAGCCCGCCCGGATGGGGCTTTATCTCAATGCCGATATTCTTATCGAAGCTCTTATCGAGGAGCTTGGAGAGTTCCCTTATGAGCCTGTTGATTTCTATGTTCTCCTTCTTTCCGGGTTCGGGCTTCCCTTTGGAGAAGGTGAGGAGATGGCTTGTAAGCTCGGCCCCTCTGGCCGCGGCTTTCTCGACGATGTCCCAGTACCTGTACTGTGGGTCGCCGGGTTCTATGGACTCCTTTGCGAAGCTCGCGTAACCCAAGATGGCTGAAAGGACGTTATTAAAGTCGTGCGCTATCCCTCCCGCAAGCGCTCCGAGGCTTTCCATCTTCTGGGACTGGAGGAGCTGTTTTTCCACTTTCCTGAGTTCGAGTGTGCGCTCCTCCACGAGGCGCTCCAGGTTGTCCGCGTATCCTTTCAGCCGTTGGCGCTGCTCTTTCAACTGTTCCTGCATCAGGTTGAACCTGCCGGAGAGAACCGCTATCTCGTCCTTGCCGCGGACCCGGAGCTTTCTATCGAGGCGCCCTTCGCCTATCTCTTCAACTATGGAGGCCATTCCCGATATCGGGTTCACGAGGGCTTTTATCAGGAGCGCCCCAAGCCCGAAGGCGATCCCCATCGAAGCCGCGATTACGAGGACCATATATGTCCTGAACCTCCGGAGCGAATCGGAGAGCGCCCGGTCGGATAACCCGGTAACCAGCCGCCCCAGGGGCCTGCCGAGGAAATCTTTCAACTCCCGCTCTTTAATGGAATAGATGGCCCCCCGATAGCGGAATTTCCCGTCTGTTGGGGTAAAGGCCATGCGCTCGGTCGGCAGAGTGGAGGAGATTATCTCTTTTCCCCTGACAAGGGCCAGCTCGCCCCCGGTCATCATCTTCAGCTCCCGCAGGAAATCGCCGTCCAGGTATTTTCCGAATTCGATATAGCCCACGGTTTTGTCCAGATAGTAAAGGGGGCCCGCCCCGGTCATGAGGACGGCCCCGCCTTCGTCAATAAAGCCGTACACTATTTCCTGTGGGAAAGAGGGATAGCGGTCCAGAAGCCGCCCCGAGGGCATTCCGCCTTTTTTATCCAGGTGGAGGACGGGCTCGCCCCCAGGATTAAAAAGGGTGACAGTATCGGATGCCAAAGTATTGTAAACGGGTTTCAATTGCCCGGCGAGCGGGGTCCTTTCGCCCCCCAGCACGGTCGTTATGTAAAAGTACTCTATCAGGGAGCGGTTCGTCTGGAAGACGGTTATGAGCTTTTCCATTTCCCTCGTGCGCAGGTCCAGCGCGTTCTCCGAAAGGAGAAATCTTTCCTCCAGTTCCAGCCTGTGATACTTCAAAAGGCTCGTCTGCTCAACGTCATAGATTATGAAAAGGCCGAACGAGATTACAGCGAAGACGAGCGCGAGAATAAAGAGGACCTTTTGCCTGTACTTAAAGTTGCTCAGCATAAAACGGCCCGGCGGGTTATTTTATTTGCACCATCCCGTAATTTTCGACGTTTTTCTTGATGCTGGCCGAGGTGCGCAGGTACCATATGAGAACGGGTATTTTCCCCACGGCTTTCCCTTTTGTGACAACGGAGAGTTCGGTGTGATAGGGGTAAAGCCCTTTTGCCATACTTGCGCTTGTGGGCTTGACCCCGTTAATGGAGAGTACCTTCAGGGGCCTCCATTCCCTTATGCTTGTCATCTCCAGGTGCCCTATCGCCCCTTTGAAATCAAAGACGGTACGGGCCATGTCGGGCTCGGAGTTCACATTGATTTTTCTATCGGCAAAGTAAGCCGGGTCCCCCAGTATGTGCGCCCAGTTGGGTATGTGTTCCGGGCAATGGAGGCGGGTGACAACCACTATCTTCATGTCCGGCCCGCCCACCTCTTTCCAGTTCGTAATCCTTCCTGAAAAGATGCCCGCCACCTGCTCCATTGTGAGATTGTCCACGGGGTTCGACCTGTTCACGATAATGCCCAGGGGCTCCCTGAGGACCGGATAGACCTTGAGCTTGTAGTCCCTGATCACATTATCATTCAACTTGCAGCAGACGAGGCCAAAGTCCACTCCGGGTATGCCGTGGGAGGCATGGAGGATGCCTTTGGCGCACCCTTTGCTTGCCACGGCAAACTCCGGCAGGAGTTCAAGCCTGATGCCCGTATCCTTGCGGAACGTGCTCTTTATCTCGTTCACGAAGACCCAGAGCGAATGGTCCCCGTAGCCCCTTATGTCATATTTGGGGGCGTTGCCTTTGGGAGGGGCCCCGAGGGCGGCTCCCGCCCACGCGAAGAGGAGAATCGAAATCAATAACGCCTTCATTTTTCTACCTGCTAAGAAGTGCATAAGATGATTATGATTATTTGTCACTCCGGCTTGTCCGGAGTCTTTCTTCAGAAGGATTCCCGACAAGCGGGAATGACAACTCACTAATGAACCCACATTAATAAGTTTCTCTGTTCGTCCATTCATTGGAAAATAGCGGGGAGAAGGCATTATAATAAAAAGGTAAACCGACGGTATGGTGCTTGCTTGGCTAAAATACTTCATAAGGCCCTTATACGCGACCCTGATGTCTTTTATTATAAAGTAAGGGCTCCATTAATTTCCAAAAAGGCCCGCCCCGGGCAATTCGTCATCATACGCCTTCATGAGAACGGGGAGCGGATACCCCTTTCGCTTGCGGACATAAACCCCGGAGAAAACACGATAAGCCTGGTTGTAATGGCCGTGGGAAAGACGACTGCCGAGATGAGCCGGATGAAAGAGGGAGACAGCATCCTCGACCTCTGCGGCCCCCTTGGGCAGCCCACCCGTATAGAAAAAACGGGGAGAATTCTCCTCGTGGGCGGGGGAGTCGGGATCGCGCCCCTTTATCCCATAGCAAGGGCATACGCCGAGGCCGGCAACGAGATACTTGCCGTGATCGGCGCGCGGAGCCGGGACCTCCTCCTTTATAAACATGAAATGGCTTCCGTCTGCAAAAGGGTGGTTATCACGACCGATGACGGGAGCGCGGGCATAAAAGGCAATGTTGTCTCGGGCCTCCTCGAAGAGGTCCGGGAAAACGGGGCCGACCTCGTCATGGCGGTGGGCCCGGCCAGGATGATGAAGGCAGTCTCCCAGGCGACAAGGCCCTTCGGCGTAAAGACTGTTGCGAGCCTGAATACGATCATGGTGGACGGCACGGGGATGTGCGGCTCGTGCAGGGTGAGCGTCGGGGGCCGCATAAAATTTGCCTGCACGGACGGCCCGGATTTCGACGCCCACAAGGTGGACTGGGACTCCCTCCTCATGCGGCAGGAGATGTACAGGGACAAGGAAAAAGAGTCGTTCGAGTCCTGGCGGAGGCGGCATTCGGAGGCCCCGAATGAGTAAGAAGGTCCATGAGTAAGAAAGAAAGCCCCCGCAAGCCAAAAAAAATAATCCCGCAAAGGACGCCTGTGCCCGAGCAGGATGCGCGGGAGCGCTCCCGCAACTTCGAGGAAGTGGTGCTCGGGTATGATGCCCGGTTGGCCCGGAAAGAGGCCGAAAGGTGCCTCTCCTGCAAGGACGAGCCTTGTGTGCGCGGGTGCCCGGTGAGTGTGCCGGTCCCCCGGTTCGTCCAGGCGATAAGGGAAGGGGAATTCGGGGAGGCAATCCGCATCATAAGGACATCCAACCTCCTTCCCGCCGTATGCGGAAGAGTATGCCCGCAGGAGAGCCAGTGCGAGAGGAACTGCACTCTCGGGAAGAAATTCGAGCCTGTGGCCATAGGCAGGCTCGAGAGGTTCGCGGCCGATCACGCGGCTAAAAACAGGGGCGAGGGCCTGCCCGCAGTGGAGCCCTCGACCGGGAAAAAAGTTGCCGTTGTCGGGAGCGGACCGGCCGGGCTTGCCTGCGCCTACGACCTCGCGAGAAAGGGGCATAAGGTGGTTATATTCGAGGCCCTCCATGAGCCGGGCGGGGTCCTCTTCTATGGCATACCACGGTTTCGCCTCCCGAAAAAAATTGTAAAGCGGGAGGTCGAATCTCTTAAAAGAATGGGCGTGCAGATAGTAATGAACGCCGTGATCGGGAAACTATTTACTTTAAGCGAACTCATGACGGACTTTGACGCCTGCTTTATCGCCACCGGCGCGGGCCTCCCCAGGTTCATGGGAATAGAGGGCGAAAACCTGAACGGCGTATATTCGGCAAACGAGTTCCTGACCCGGACGAACCTGATGAGGGCGTACGATTTTCCGCGATATGATACCCCGGTCAAGGTCGGAAACAAAGTGGCCGTGTTAGGGGGAGGCAATGTGGCCTTCGACGCGGCCCGCACTGCCCTCAGGCTCGGGGCCGGTGAAGTCTTCCTTGTTTATCGGCGCTCCGAGGCCGATCTCCCGGCGCGAAAAGAGGAGGTCCATCACGCGAAAGAGGAGGGCATACGCCTCATCCTCTGCGCGAACCCGGTGAGGATTATCGGCGAAAACGGGTGGGCAAAGGGGCTCGAGTGCGTGCGCATGGAGCTTTGCGAGCCGGACGAGTCCGGCAGGGGGAGGCCCGTCCCGATAAAGGGCTCCGAATTTCTTATCCCCGCGGATACGGTAATAGTCGCCATCGGCACCGGGGCGAACCCGCTCTTCACACGGAGCACTGAAGAGGTCCGGCTGGACGAGCGGGGCTACATTATAGCCGATAAGGAAACGGGCAGGACCACGCGCGAGGGCGTCTATGCCGGCGGAGACATCGTGACCGGCTCGGCCACCGTGATATCCGCGATGGGCGCCGGGCGGAAGGCCGCCGGTGCAATACACGAATGTCTATCAAAGCAAAAATAAAAATAATCCAATTAAAGGGGAGTTAATAGTGCGTGTCATTCCCGCCCCCTTAAATGAATTCTTTGTCTTTGAACCCTTCTCCTACAAACTTACCACCCGGTCCCTGCCTTCCTCTTTGGCCCGGTAAAGGGCCGAATCAGCGGCCCGGACGAGTTCCCCGGCCGTGATCCCGTTTCTCGGGAATTCGGCCACTCCCAGGGAAAGGGTAAGTGAGTTAAGGCTTTCGCCCCGATATGGGACTGAGACTGCCTTCACATCCTGGCGGAGCTCCTCTGCCCGGTCCCCGGCCGTCTCGCTATCCGTCTCCGGCAGTATGAGCAGGAATTCCTCGCCCCCGTATCTGCAGGCGAAGTCTTCCCCCCTGACCTTCCTCGAAAGGAAATTGCCTATCTCCTTCAGAACGGCATCGCCCGCTTCATGCCCGAACCGGTCGTTTATCTTCTTGAAATTGTCGAGGTCGAGCATTATGAGGGAGAGGGGGAGTCCTCTCCGTCCCGCCCTGTGGAGTTCTCTTTCCAGGAGCTCGCTCATATAGCGCCGGTTGAAAAGCCCCGTGAGCGGGTCATGGATGGACTGGTTGAAGAGGCTCTCCCGGAGCCTGAAATTGGCGAGCGAGAGGGCGATGCTTTCCCCCACTGCCGACCCGAGCCGCTCCTTGTTGGCCCTTGTCCTTTCGCGTATTTCCGGCGGAAGAGTGAATAGATGCGTGCTGAATTCCATATGGATCATCCCGATGGTCTCTCCCTGGGCTATCATCGGGATGCACAAGTATCCCGCTTCGGGTTTTTTGAAGACGTGAAGGCAATTCATCCCGGTGTCGGGATTTTCCACGAGATAGGAGCGTCCGAGCCTCAGGGCCCAGCACTCGTGAGGCGTGAATACCTGCCCTCTTCCTTCTTTCTCTCCCCAGCCCGCTATGGGGTCCAGCAGGTTCCTGTCCGGGTCCAGAAGATAAATCGCCCCGGACTCAGCGGAAAATATCTCGGAAGCAAGCCTGCCTACCACCGAGTATGCCTCCCCGGCGGTCGAGCAGGCCTGAAGGAGCGATGTCATCCGTCCGAGGAGTTCTATCTCCCTGTTTCTCTGTTCTACCTCGTTTAGCCACTTGGAGAGGTCCTGGTTGGCCTTCTGGAGTTCCGCCAGCGCCCGTTTCCGATCGGTGATGTCCTGTATCTGGAGGAGATACCCGCTCGGGGTCTTTGTCTTTCTTGTTTCCGGGATAAGCGGGGTGAAGAGGACCGATAGTTCGAGCACGCCCTCTCTCTTTGTCCTGTAGAGGCCGGTTTTTTTAATACCTTCGAAATCGTAGGCGATCTCGATATTGGCGATCTCTCCGCCCTCAAGCCTCTCTCTTAAATCCCCGGGGAGGTTCGGGTCGTCAAAAAGGCTGTACGCAAAGGCCTTTTCCCTGCCGCTTACGCCGAATATGTCCATGGAGGCCTGGTTGGCGTCGATGAGCCTCCCCTGCTCGTTATAGAGTTCTATCCCTATGGGGGATTTCTCGTAAATGCTCTTGAAGCTCTCTTCGCTTTCCCTCAAGGCGTCCTCGGCGCTCTTGCGCCATGTTATATCGCGGAATGTGACGACGGCGCCCGCGATCCTTCCCTCCTCGTAAATGGGGGTGCTGGTATATTCGACGGGGAAGCTTGTGCCGTCTTTTCTCCAGAAGACCTCATCATTGATCTGGTTTACGTGCCCCATCCTGACGGTGTAGTAGATATTGCATTCCTCTTCGGGGTAGGGGCCCCCGTCCGCCCTTGTGTGGTGCCAGATGGGATGGCTGTGCTTCCCGATAAGTTCCTCCGCCGCGTAGCCCAGCATATCGAGGGCCGCGTTGTTCACAAACGTATGGTTCCCGTTCGCGTCGAGGCCCAGTATGCCCTCGCCGGCGGACTTGAGTATCAATTCGTATTTATAGCTCAGGCGCTCCAGTTCCTTCTTCCGCCGGGATTCGGCCTCGAAGAGGCGGGCGTTTTCGAGGGCCACCGCGAGCTGTTCGGCGATGCCCCTGTAGAGCGAGGCCTCGTCTTCCGTAAAGGGCCTCATTTCGTCAAAGACGAGCGCAAAAAGCCCTACCGCTTTGCCTTTAACAATAATAGGCAGGGCGCACCACCTGTTTTTCTCAACTCCGGCGGCTTTGATCCTTTGGAGCGTAATGGGAGCATGAGGGCCCTCATGAGTAATAAGGGGAATATTGTATTTGACCACCTTAACGAAATCGCCCTCGATTTCGAGGGGGAGGCGCTCGATCGCCGCCTTGACTTTCTCGGGATATCCGAAATGGGACAGGTGCTTAAGGGCATTCTCCTTCTCATCAAGATAATATACGCTTCCCATCCGGGCCTTAAGTAGAAGGCGGGTCTCGTCGAGCACCCGGTCGCATACTTCCTTAATGCCCAGGGCGCTCGATGCGGCCGCCGATATCTCGGTAAGGAGCTTTACCCGGGCAAGCTCTTCCTGGATAAGCTTATTTGCCTTTTCAAGGTCCTCTTCCGCCTTTTCCTTTTCGGCCATCTCCCTGTTAAGGAGATAAAATATCCAGGAGAAGATTATGAAACTGAGCGCCGCGCCGAGGAGCACAATCGTGGTCGCCCCCCTCGCCGTGGTTTCCATCCGCAGGTAGAAGATGGCCGCGAAAACCGCAAAAACAAAAAGGCCGGCCAGGTACCCGACCATTAGTCTCTTTTTCAATTTGCTCTCCTATGTCGACCGGGATTATCTCTTTTATCGGCAAAGGGACGTTTTTTAAAATTATAGGTTATTTTGAGGGGCCGCAAAAGACGCCCGTTTATACTGTATAATCTTGGACATGGGTAAGAGCGCGATGAGAGATCTCCTCGCCGCGAGCCAGGTGGGGATAAACCTTGTTGTTGCCACGTTCGTGGGGCTTGCGATAGGGTATTTCCTCGATAAGCTGCTCGGCACCGGGCCCTGGCTCCTTATAATCTTTCTCCTCCTGGGCATAGTGGCCGGCTTCGTCGAGCTTTTCAGGACAGCCCGGAAAAAGCTTGCGAACGGCCCTGAGGACGAAAAATAAAAATGGTAAATAGAATATACAAGAAATCGGCTTTCATGCTGGCAACCGTTCTTGTCGGGGCTTTTTTTTATGACGAGGCGAGAATTCTCTCGAGCATCGTGGTCGGGGGCGTCCTCGCCCTTTTGAACCTGAGGGGCATAGCAAAGGGCGTAAAAGGGCTCCTGGGCTCCGAAAGGGCCCCGGGCAAGATGATATTCGCCTCCTTTCTGCGCCTTACGGCCCTCTTTGCGGTCCTGTTCATCCTTTTTAAAAAGGCGCTTGTAAACCCGATAGGCATTCTCATCGGGTTTACGGCCATATTCACGTTGATACTCATCGAGGGCTGGAGAGAGGCGAGGATGAATCATCCGGGAGACGCACAGGGCAAGGACGGTGATATAATCTCTCCGCCATGATCCCCCGGCTCTCCGATATAGAAGAGGCGCGCAGGAATATTGCGGCCTTTGTCCATAAGACCCCGCTTATATATTCGAATTCGTTCAGCCGGATGACCGGCGCCCAAGTCTGGCTTAAATGCGAAAACCTCCAGAAGACGGGCTCCTTCAAGGCAAGGGGTTCGTTCAATAAGATAATAAAAAGCCGGGCAAGGAAGGTCATCGCGGCCTCCATGGGGAACCATGCGCAGGGTGTGGCCTTCGCCTCGGCAACCCTGGGCATTAAATCGAGTATCGTTATGCCCGAGACCGTATCGATTGTGAAAGAGACGGCAACAAGGTCATACGGCGCCCAAGTAGTGCTCCACGGCGAAACCCTCTCGGAGGCGCTCCGGTACGCCCTGTCTCTTAAGGGATATGCCTTCATCCACCCCTTCGATGATGAAGATGTCATTGCCGGGCAGGGCACAATAGGGCTGGAAATCGCCGAAGAGCTGGATAACGTTGACGCCGTAATCGTACCCGTTGGGGGCGGCGGGCTTATCTCGGGAATTGCGATCGCCCTTAAATCCAAATACCCCCGCATCCAGGTCCACGGCGTGCAGTGCGAGGGGGCGCAGTCGGCGGCCATCTCCTTCAGGAAAAAAACGCCCCGTGAGTTCAGGGCATATTCGGGTCTCGCGGACGGCATCTCGGTAAGCAAGGTGGGCCGGAAAACGCTTCCCGTAATAAACAAGTACGTGGACGAAATCCATGTCGCGGGCGATGAGGACATAGCCCAGTCCATCCTCCTCCACATGGAAAGGAAAAAGCTCATCGTGGAAGGGGCCGGGGCCGTGCCGCTCGCCTTCCTTCTAAGGAATCCCGGACGGTTCAGGAAGAAAAAGGTGGTGCTCGTCCTGAGCGGAGGCAATATCGATTTCAGCCTGATAGACAAGATAGTGCGCCGCGGCCTCGTGGCCGAGGGCAGGGTGGGCACTGTCACGCTCGTCATAGACGATGTCCCGGGTTCGCTCAACAGGGTGACCTCGCTAATCGCCCGGAAGAGGGGCAATATCCTTACCATCTCGCACGAGAGGCTCGCCCATGGCCTCCCGCTCGGGAAGACCAAAGTGCATGTCGTGGTGGAGACGCGCTCGAGGGAGCACCTCGAAGAGATCCTCATGGGCTTGAAAAAGGAGGGCCCAAATTGAAAAAGGAGGATATGGGATAATGATTGGCCTTAATTTCTCTTTCATGATGTCGGACACTATCGGCGAGACGGGCCTCTCGGAACGCGAGGTGGAGAACATCAGGGAAAAGGCCCTGAATGCCATAAGGGAACTCAAGGGGAAAAAATGGCCCGAGCTCGAGTACCTGGACCTCCCCTTCCAGGATACGTCCGCTATTAAGAAAGAGGCGAAAAGGCTTCAAGAAATTTCCGATTATTTTCTCCTCCTCGGAATCGGCGGGTCCGCCCTTGGGCCCAAGTGCGTCCTCGAAGCCCTGAGCCCATATCATAATCAAATGAGGGACAGGTCCCCCAAGGTGTTCATATACGATAATGTTGACCCATCCACCCTTAGCTCCATCTTTTCCCTTATTGACCTTAAAAGGACGGCCGTTAACGTGATAAGCAAATCCGGGAGCACGGCCGAGACCGCCGCCGGCTTCATGATAGCCTACGATGAAATGAGGAAAGCGCACGGGGAGAAGGCGGACGAGCGCTTCGTCCTTACGACCGACCCGGAAAAGGGGGAGCTGAGGCGACTTGCGAAAGAGAAAAATATTGCCTCCCTTCCCATACCGCCCGGCGTGGGGGGCAGGTACTCGGTCCTCTCCCCGGTTGGGCTCCTCCTTGCCGAGCTTATCGGCGTGGACGCGAACGAGCTTCTAAAGGGCGCAAAAGACATCCAAACCCTCTGTTTTAAGGAAGAAATCTGGGAGAACCCGGCCCTCCTTTTTGCCGCGCTCTGTTATCTCATGGACGTAAAAGAGGGGCGGAAGACGACCGTGCTTGTGCCCTACGCCGACAGGCTCCGCTCCTTCTCGGAGTGGTTTTGCCAGCTCTGGGCCGAAAGCCTCGGGAAACTCGGCATGGGCCTCACCCCTTATCCCTCGGTCGGCACGACCGACCAGCATTCCCAGCTCCAGCTCTGGATGGAAGGGCCGGAGGACAAGGTTATCGTCTTCATGCGCATAGAGGACTACGGGGAGGAATATGAAATCCCGGACGTATTCGGCGATTACGAGAGCATGAAATATCTGCGCGGGCACAGCCTCTCGGAACTCATCAAGGCGGAAGAGGAGGCCTCGGAGTTGGCCCTCGCCAAGATCGGCAGGCCCAACATGGTCCTCACCGTCCCCCGCATAGACGCATATCACCTGGGCCAGCTTTTTTATTTCTTCGAGATTGCGACACCCCTTGCCGGTTTCCTCTATGGCGTCAACCCATTTAACCAGCCCTCCGTCGAGGAAGGGAAGCTCCTCACCTTCGGCGCCATGGGCCGGGCGGGTTACGAGCAGAAGGGCAAGGAGATAGAAGAGGCGAGGGAAAAGAAGAGGATATTCAGGCTGTAAGCCAGTCATTTAGCGCGACAGAGCGACAGGAGAAGAAGACCCCTCCTTAGTCCTCCCCTTGCCAAGGGGAGGAGAGGTGGGGTGTCATTGCGAGCGAAGCGAAGCAATCTCGCCATATATACATATGTTATACGCGCGCGCACGCGCGCGTTTTTAGGCGTTCACCTCGAATCCATATTTCCCTTTGTTTCAGGCCACTTGCGAGCTTTTTGCCGTTCATGCCGTTCACGGTGTTCACGGTATTCATTTAGCGCGATAGAGCGACAGGAAAAGATAACCCCTCCCGGCCTCCCCTTAAGCTAAGGGGAGGAATATATGTCGCTCCGCGTTTTGAAAGAGCAGGCCGGAAATCCGGCCAGGCGCTTAAAGGATAAACCAAAGATGGGTGTCCTTGTCCAGATGAAATAGGACACCTTTTTCATGTCCGGGTAGGTGAAAGGGGTAGTTTAAGGTGCGGGGTCAAGCCCGGAATGACAAGGCATAGCTGATAAAAAAATCACCGAACCGAACTGGCCACCGCGAGGTCGCTGAAATACGTTTTATACACGCCCCTGTCCCGCGAGAGCAGGATATCCGCGTGCACCAGCGCATGCCCACTGATAATAAAATCGCTCAACACCTTCTGACGCATGGAAATTCCGGAACCGCAGTACGGACATGAGAGGTCCACCTTTCTGCCGCATTGAGGACAGTGGATATCGCGGTTTTTCTTTCTTGAGTAGCGCACCCAACGCTCTCCTGCGATGTGGAGCGACTTTTCATTTGAATTGACGAACCTTATGCCCGTTTCCGAAAGGAAACCGATAAGGTCCTTGCTCGATAGGAACTGGGAGGCAAGTTCCGCGTACACTATTTCGCAGATGATAAGCCGCCCCTTCCCCAGGTACGTCTCAAGGAGCTTTTTTGATTCCCTCATGTGCCGTTCGTCAGGGATCAGAATATCAAGCAGGATATTGGTGTCGACCGCCGAGGTCATTCACCCCTCAAGTCCCTGATAATCTCGTCCGTTTTCTTTCCCTTTTGATGCCGGAGCATTCCCACCCATTTGTCGAAGGGAGACCCCGTTAAGGCTTTTTTCATAACCACCACGCCTTCCTTCTCCTCGAAACCTACGTCCTCGCCCGGATGTATCCCGAGTTTTTCCCTGACCTTCTTGGGGATCGTTATCTGCCCCTTGGAGGTTACTTTTGCCGTTATCACCACGCTCCTCATTGCAAGGAAAAATTGTAAGGATAAATTTTCCTTACTTTAATTGTAAGGAATAAAGGAGTTTTGTGTCAAGGTTGGTTATTGAGTCCTCTCCCTGTAATCCGAAGGGGACTCCGTGAGGCCGTCCTCGCCCCAGATGCCGCGTTGGGCATGGCGGGCTTCCGTCTGTGCTTCCTTCAGTTCATCCACGTATTTCACATTGGGCGGGATGGTGAGGAGGACGGCATAGCCGTCTTCGACCATAGCCTCATTAATAAGCGTGCCGTCCTCTTTCCTGAGATATGCAAGGAGCCGTCCGTATTTATCGCGGCCCTGCACGTCCATCTCGATACTGACCCTCTCGGTTAGAAGCTCCTTTAGATGTTCCTTTGACCGGAATCCCCAGGGCCTCTGGCCGAGTTCCGGCGCGTCTATGCCTATGAGCCGCACCTTGTATCTCCTGCCTCTATATGAAAGGCTTACGGTATCTCCGTCGTGGACTCTTAAAATCCTGGCTGGTTCCGTTTCCTTAATGGGAATTTTTAGCGGGGCTTCCGGGACCGGCCTTTCATGCGGGACAGGGATATGAGTCCGCTCGAGAAAGACTGAAAGGGAAATCAGGAAAGCGGCAACGGCCGCGAGGAGATATTTGATTTTTATAGGGGGCCGCCTCTTCAACTCACTTTTAAAAGTATATCACTATTTTTCTTCCTGTGTAAGCATTGACTTCATAGGGGCTTAAAGTAAGATGAAATTAATCTGTATTTAAAAGGGGCTAATCCGTTTTCTTAAAGGGGGTGGATTGTGAGCGGGGGAAAAGACGTGAGCATATACGAATCTCTGAGGCGCAGGGGTGTAAGCCGAAGAGATTTCCTTAAATTCTGTTCTTTCATGGCGACTGTGCTTGCTCTCCCGCAGGAATTCGTCCCGAAGATTGCGGAGGCCCTTGAGACGGCAAAAAAGCCCCCCCTTGTATGGCTGGAGTTCCAGGACTGCGCGGGCAATACGGAATCCTTTCTGCGCGCGAGCAAGCCCCCCATCGCCCAGCTTGTGCTGGATGTCCTTTCCGTTGATTATCATGAGACCATAATGGCCCCGGCGGGGCACCAGGCCGAAAAATCCTTGCAAGATGTAGTAAAGAGTTATCCGGGCCAATTCTTCTGCGTGGTCGAGGGCTCAATACCCATTAAAGACGACGGGGTATATTGCACGATAGGGGGAAGGGCGGCCATAGACATAGCCAAAGAGGTATGCACGAAGGCCCTGGCCGTTATCGCCGTGGGCGCGTGCGCCTGGGACGGCGGCATCCCCGCCGCCAACCCCAACCCCACGGGGGCCGTCGGGGTAAAGGACGCCGTAAAAGGGATCACGTTGATAAACCTCCCCGGCTGTCCCATGAACGTGGAGAACCTGACCGGCACTATAGTCCATTATCTTACGTTCGGCTCTCTGCCCCTTACGGATTCGGCCGGCAGGCCTTTGTTCGCGTATGGCGACCGCATACACGACAACTGCGAACGGCGGGCGCATTATGACGCGGGCCGTTTCGTAAAGGTCTGGGGAGACGAGGGGCACCGGCAGGGCTGGTGCCTTTACGAGATGGGGTGCAAGGGGCCCGAGACTTACAAGAACTGCCCGAGCATCCAATGGAACGAGAAGACGAACTGGCCAATCGGCTCCGGCCATAACTGCATAGGGTGCGCGGCCCCCAAGTTCTGGGACACGATGACCCCGTTCTACAGGAGGCTCCCCAAGGTGCCCGGGTTCGGCGTCGAGAAGGACGCGGACAAGGTGGGCCTGGGGCTCCTCGCGGCAACGGGCGCGGGCATTGCCGCCCACAGCATTGTAAGGGGCATAAGAGGGAAGCGCAAAGAGGAACCCCCTCCGGTTGTGGAAAAGAGGGCGGAAGAGGAGGAGAAGACATAAATGCCGAAAATCGTTGTAGATCCGATCACGAGGATTGAGGGCCACCTGAGGATAGAGGCCCAGGTGGAGGGCGGATTAGTCCGGGACGCCTGGGCCTCGGGGACCATGTTCAGGGGGATAGAGATAATCCTCCGGAACAGGGACCCGCGCGACGCATGGCTTTTCGCCCAGCGCATATGAGGGGTGTGAACGACGGTTCACGCCACCAGCTCCGTGAGAGCTGTAGAAAACGCCCTCGGCATCGCCATACCCGATAACGCGCGCCTCATCAGGAACCTGATCACGGGCATCCAGTTCGTGCAGGACCACGTGATACATTTCTATCACCTGCACGCCCTCGACTGGGTGGACATAGTGAGCGCCCTGAAGGCCGACCCGGCCGGTACGTCCCAGCTCGCCCAGTCAATTTCCGACTGGCACAATTCGAGCGCCGGCTATTTTAAAACCGTGCAGGACAAATTAAAGGAATTCGTCGAGCGGGGACAGCTCGGCCTTTTCGCGAACGCCTACTGGGGCCATCCGGCCTACAAGCTCCCGCCCGAGGCCAACCTCATGGCCGTGGCCCATTATCTCGAGGCCCTCGAATGGCAGAGGGAAGTCATAAAAATACACGCGATAATCGGGAGCAAGAACCCGCACGCGCAGACATATCTCGTGGGCGGGATGGCGCTCGCCATAAACCCCGATGACGAGAACGCCTTCCACGTGATACCGCTCGCCAATATGGCAAAGCTTGCCGACAAGGCAAAGGAGTTCGTTGAGAAGGTATATATACCGGACCTCCTTGCCGTGGCCTCTTTCTATAAGGAATGGGCCGGCTACGGCTCGGGCGTGGGGAATTTCCTCGCCTACGGCGAGTTCCCGAACGATACGGTTTCCAATACGGATAACCTCTTCCTCCCGAGAGGGGTCATCTTCAACAGGGATATAAGCAGGGTCTATCCCCTGGACCACACGAAAATAAATGAATATGTCACCCATTCCTGGTACGAGTACAAGGAAGGGGACAAGGTTGCCAAGCACCCATGGGACGGAGAGACGAATTACAAATACTCCGGGCCCAAGCCCCCTTACGAATTCCTCGATACCAATAAGAAATACAGCTGGGTGAAGGCGCCCCGGTATATGGAGAGGCCCATGGAAGTGGGCCCCCTCGCAAGGATGCTCGTGGCGTATGTGAGCGGGCATAAGAGGGTGAAACAGGTGGTGGACCTCGTCCTTCAGAAACTCGGTGTGGGGCCCGAGGCCCTCTTCTCCACGCTGGGCCGGACGGCCGCCCGGGGAGTGGAAACGCTTGTGGTGGCGGAGATGCTCCCGGTCTGGATAGCGGATTTATCCAACAATATCAGAAAGGGTGACTTGAGGATTTTCAACCCTGATCGCTGGGAACCCTCTTCGTGGCCCGCCGAGGCCAAAGGATACGGCCTCTTTGAAGCCCCGAGGGGCGCCCTCGGGCATTGGGTCAGGATAAAGGACGGGAAAATAGCCAATTACCAATGTGTTGTGCCCTCCACATGGAACGCCTCTCCGAGGGACGCAAAAGGGCAGAGGGGGCCTTACGAAGAAGCCCTCCTCAATACTCCCGTTGCGGACCCGCAAAGGCCCGTGGAAATTCTGAGGACCGTGCACTCGTTCGACCCCTGCCTTGCCTGCGCCATCCACATGACGGACATGCAGGGCAACGAGTTAATAAACATTAAGGTGAAATGAGTGAAGGTGAAATAATGGCTTATGAGCCGGAAGAAGCCTGCAAGCGGTGCCGGATATACGTATGGGAGTTCCCGGTAAGGCTCGCGCACTGGCTTAACGCCCTTTCGGTGGCGGTCCTCACAATTACCGGGATTTACATCGGCTCTCCCTATATCTATCCACACAGGGAGCCACAGTTCCTGATGGGCTGGATGAGGTTCATTCACAATTCGTTCGCTTATCTTCTTCTCATAATGATGGTGCTCAGGCTTTCGTGGGGTTTCCTGGGCAACAGATATGCGAGCTGGCGGACATGGGTCCCATATTCCAGGGCCCACTGGAGAGATATGGGCGCGGCCGCAAAATATCATCTTTTCATAGGCGACCGCCTGCCCCATGCCGTAGGCCATACCGCGCTCGGGAACCTCACCTACATTCTCATATTTATTCTCTTCTTCATCCAGATATTCACCGGGTTCGCCCTCCTGCAGGTCAACCATCAGAATATTGTCCACCTGCTCCTCGGGGGCTGGCTGCTTTGGTTCGTAAGGATACCCACGCTTCACATGTACCATCATTTTGTTACTTATATACTGCTCGCGTTCGCGATTGGGCACATTTACATGGCGTGGTACATGGATGCGGTCGAAAGGGACGGAGTAATGGGCTCGATATTCGGAGGCTACAAATTCGTAGACTACCATGAAGCGAATCACGGTCCTCGGCATCGGTAACATACTAATGGGTGATGAGGGGGTTGGAGTCCATGCGGTAAGGGCTCTCAGGGGAAGCTACAGCTTTCCAGAGCAAATTAGCCTCATTGACGGGGGCTCGATGGGTCTTGACCTCCTCCCATTCATCGAGAACACGGCGAAGCTCCTCATAGTGGACGCCGTCTCGTCCGGCAGTCCCCCGGGCTCGATCCAGGTCTATGAGGGTCAGCTTATACCCGCCGTCCTCTCCCAGAAGACCTCCGTCCACCAGATCGGGGTAAAGGACCTGCTCTTTGCGCTTAACTTCATGGACAAGGCCCCGGAGGAGATATGCCTTGTGGGCGTTGAGCCCGAGAACCTTGATATCCTGCTCGGCCTCTCCGAAAAGATGAAAGAGGTCTTTCCCGCCTTGCTCGGCGCAATACTCGCCAGGCTTGCCCGTTGGGGCGTTGACCTCGCGGAAAGCCGCCGCCTCCCCTGCACTACCTGACTCCCTCACCCTTAGCTTCGCTCCTCCCTCTCCCAGCGGGAGAGGGTTGGGTGAGGGGATATTTACGGCCCGGTTGTCACGGTGAAGTTGAACTGGTCCTCATCCCATATGTCCGGGTACGGCCCCACGAAACCCTTATAAGTGTAAGTGCCGAGAGGGGCAGTGAGCGGGACCGACTGCGTTAGATGAGCGTTTTTTGTCTGGCCCGGGTTGAGCCTAACCGTAACGGGGCCGTAAAGCTCGCCCGCAGGGGGATATTTGCTCCCGTTGGGCAGTAGCACATGTGTCCAATATTTGAAGGTTTGGGTCGCTCCTGTATTATTTGTGACCGCAACCGTATACCCCAACGTGCCTCCTCGCGGGATGGTCGTGGAGTCGGGGGTGAGGGATACGCTTATCTTTGGGAGTACAATTATATTCTGCGGACCAAAGATGTTGTTGCTCTCGTTTGCTTCTGTGACTTCCTCATCGGTATCAATCTGCGCCCACATGTTAAATGTTCCGGCGGAATCATAAACGACCGTCCCTGTGCAGGTGTCCGTTGTGTCTGCTGCAAGCCCTGCGGTTTTATAACATGCGATATCACCGGCAAAGGCCCACGGCGGAGAGGTCAGGTGCTTGTAAAAATCCACGTAAAATGGGTCTTCCATGGTGCCGCCCTGGTTTTTAAAGGTTAAGGTCACATTTGCAGTCTGACCTACTATTGGAGATAAGGGACTGGTTGTGATCCCTTCGACAATCAGGTCCGGCTCTTCTTTAAGTTTGATCAGATAGACGTCAGAATAATCGGCCCCAGTCTCCCCAGCAATAATGTACCCTCCGTCCGAGGTCTGCTGTACGGAATAGCCGTAATCCCATCCAGTTCCGCCGAAGGTTTTGCTCCAGACCTCGTTGCCCCAGGGGTCGGTTTTTACGAGATAGACATCACGACTACCGGCCCCGAAGGATTCGGTAAAACCAGCGATGATGTACCCTCCATCCAAGGTCTGCCGTACGGAATAGCCCTCATCGGTACCGGTACCGCCGAAGGTTTTGCTCCAGACCTCGTTGCCTGATGAGTCGGTTTTTATGAGATAAATATCATAATGACCGGCCCCGAAGGAAGAAGTATGCCCGGCGATGATGTATCCCCTATCCGTGGTCTGCCGTACGGAATAGCCCTCATCGGTACTGGTGCCGCCGAAGGTCTTGCTCCAGACCTCGTTGCCTGATGAGTCGGTTTTTATGAGATAAACATCATAATTACCGGCCCCAAAGGAGGAAGTAGACCCTGCGATGATGTATCCCCCGTCCGAGGTCTGCTGTACGGAATGGCCGTAATCAGTAGCGGTTCCGCCGAAGGTCTTGCTCCAGACCAGATTGCCCAAAGAGTCGGTTTTTACGAGGTAAACATCCCAAGAACCGGCCCCAAAGGATTGAGACCACCCGGCTATGATGTACCCTCCGTCCAAGGTCTGCCGTACGGAATAGCCCTCATCGGTACTGGTGCCGCCGAAGGTCTTGCTCCAGACCTCGTTGCCTGATGAGTCGGTTTTTACAAGATAGACGTCAGAAGCACCAGCCCCTGAGGATGAGGTAACCCCGGCGACGATGTATCCTCCATCTGTAGTCTGCTGTACGGAATAGCCTTTGTCAGAATGGGTCCCGCCGAAAGTCTTGCTCCAGACCTCATTTCCCGATGAGTCGGTTTTTATGAGATACATATCACACATGCTGGTGTCGAAGATTTGAGCCCACCCGGCGATGATGTAACCTCCGTCCGAGGTCTGCTGTACGGAATAGCCCGCGGCCGCATAGGTTCCGCTGAAGGTCTTTTCCCACTCCAGCAAGGGCTCCGCAGCGGCAAAGCCCCAAAGAAAAATAATTCCCAATAATATTAATAATCCCCGCCAAAACCCTCTCGCTTTCATTTTCCCCTCCTCTTATAAGGACACACAAAAACTTTTCGTCATGCCCGAAGACCTTAATCGGGCATCCAGTTCCTTGTAATCCCCGCTTTCGCGGAGATGGCATCTGGATTCCCGCTCCCCGCTTACGACATGCGAGGACAAGCTTCGCGGGAATGACAAATAAAAATAATTCCTAAACGTAACAATCCCCCGCGTGAAAATAGCACAGGCAGGATTCGGGGGTCAATCTATTTTTTGGGGGATGATTGTCGGGATGGAATATAATTGCTGTCTTTATAACCGGAAATTGCTTTTAAGCCTCTTTTCTCTTTTAAATGAGGACTATCTCAAATTGATTTTCTATTCTTTTTCGTCATTCCGGGCCTGACCCGGAATCCAGCGACTTTGTCTTTTTTTATAAAAACAAAGACCTCAGGAATTTTCAATTTAAATAACTAACGTCGCTGGATGCCGGCTTTCGCCGGCATGACTAATTTAGAGTAGGTTTGAAAGTCTTTTCAAAACTCGCCTATACCCTTGTACTAAAAACAAAAATCTCGATATACTTATCCTATGCTCGCGGCTATACTTGCAGGCGGGGAGAATACGAGGTTCCCCGGCCCAAAGGCCTTTATCGAGATCGGCGGAAGAAAAATAATAGAGAAGGCCCTTTCCGTCCTTAAGGGGATATTCGGGGAAGTAGTGATAAGCACGAACGAGCCCGAGAGATATTTCTACCTTGGCGTGCCCCTTATAGGAGATGTTTACAACGTGAGGGGGCCCATGACGGGCATCTTCTCCGTTTTTGCGGCCACCCGCACCCCGGAAGTCTTCACGGTGGCCTGCGACATGCCCTTCATAAACCCGGAACTCATAAAGGCGCTTACTGAAAAAATAAGGCCCCGTTTTGATGCCCCCCCCTTTGATGCCGTCATCCCGGTTTGGAAGGGGCGGCCCGAGCCGCTTTTCGCGCTCTATAGCGCAAGTTGCGCCCCGAAAATGGAAACCCGCATCCTCGAAGGCCGGACGGGACTTCAGGACTTTCTTTCCGAAATCAATGTATTATATATGGACGAGGGCCAGGTCGGGGCGATAGACTCCGCCGGGAGGTCCTTCATAAATATCAATACGCCCGGAGACATGGAAAAGATAGGGGCCCTTTAATCGGGCCCCGCTTGAACAGGAAGAAGATAAACGGAGGAGAATATGCCGCATCTCGGTTTCCAGGAGCTTATAATAATTCTCTTGATCGTGCTTGTCCTCTTCGGGGCCACAAGGCTCCCGGAGATAGGGCGGGGGCTCGGACAGGCGATAAAGAATTTCAAAAAGGGCGTTTCCGAGCCCGACGAGATGAACGTAACGCCCAAGAAGCCCGTGGAAGATAAAAAGGAAGAGGAAAAGAAATAAAATTGCTCCGGGGGCCGCGGGTAGAGATAGACCTATCAGCTCTCAGGCATAACCTTGGGCAACTCAAGTCCCTTTCGGGCGGCCTGCCGCTAATAGCCGTCGTCAAGGCCGATGCCTACGGGCACGGGGCAACCCAAATATCAAAAACACTTGTCGAGGAAGGGGTATCAAGGCTCGGCGTGGCTTTTCTCTCCGAGGCCCTTCTCCTCCGCGAATCCGGCATACAGGCCGAAATAATTGTTTTCTTCGATGTCGATGACCCCGGCGCTTTTTTCGAGCATTCGCTTATCCCTGTCGTAAATTCCTTGAATGAGGCCCGTGCCTTTTCCAGGGAAGCCGTCCGGCGCGGGAAGGAAATGGATATCCATATAAAAGTGGATACCGGGATGGGCAGGATGGGCATGAACGGGGGAGATCCCGAAAAAGAAATCCTCGAGACAGCCGCGCTTCCCGGGATAAAAATCCGTTCCCTCATGAGCCATTTCTCCGATGTGAGCCCTGCCGATTTAAGCTATGCCCGGCTTCAGCTTGAAAAATTCGGCGCCTTGAGGACTGCCCTTGCCCAAAAGGGCGTAAAGACGCTTTGCCATATCTCAAGCAGCGCCTCAACGCTCCTCCTGCCCGAATCTCATATGGATATCATAAGGGTGGGGCTCCTCCTCTACGGTTGCCTGCCTTTTGAAAACCATTCTAAAAAATGGGATTTCAGACCCGTCATGAAGGTCAAAACCAATATCAGGGCGATAAAGAGGGTGAGGAAGGGTGAGGCCATAAGCTATGAGCGCTCGTTCATAACGGCAAGGGATTCGCTGATAGCCGTCCTGCCGGTCGGATATGCCGACGGCTGCCACCGGATAATGTCAAATAAGGCCCAGGTGGTGATAAGAGGCAAGCGCGCCCCCCAGGTGGGGAAAATCTGCATGGACTTAACCATGATAGACGTGACCGGCATGGAGGGCGTATCGGAAGGGGACGAGGCCGTAATGCTGGGCGATGGTCCCGGAGCCGGAAGCCCTTTTATATCTCATCTGGAGCTTGCCTCCTGGGCCGGCACAAACGCCTATGAGATAATGACCTCTTTCGGAAGAGGCGGGAGGAGGTCTTATCATGTATAGGTTTCTGGCGCTCCTCGGCGACGTTATCATCCGCTTTACGGAAGAGACCGGGAGGATAATAGTCCTCCTCGGCTCTGTCCTCAAGGAAATGCTCGTGCCGCCCTTCGAAGGGAGAAATACGATAAAGCAGATGCACGAAATAGGGGTGAGGTCCGTCCCCGTTGTGCTCATTACGGCGATATTTACCGGCATGGTGCTGGCCCTTCAGACGTTCACGAGCTTCAAGAGGTTCGGGGCGGAATCGATGGTGGGCTCCGTCGTGGCCCTCTCGATGACGAGGGAGATGGGCCCCGTCCTTACCGGGCTCATAGTGGCCGGCAGGGCGGGGGCGGCAATGGCCGCGGAGCTTGGCACAATGAGGGTGACCGAGCAGATAGACGCGCTGGAGACGCTTGCCACGAACCCCGTCAAATACCTGATAGTCCCCCGGTTCGTTTCGTCCCTTCTGATACTGCCCTCTCTAACAGTTCTTGCGGATATAATAGGGATCCTGGGCGGGTATCTGATAACAGTGGGGCTTTTCGGCACGAGTTCGGTCGTCTATTGGAGGAGGACCTGGGATTATCTCTATCTGGAAGACGTCTACAATGGGCTCATTAAGGCCTGCTTTTTCGGGGCGGCCATGGCCCTTGTAAGCTGTTACAAGGGGTTTTATACCAGGGGAGGGGCCGAAGGCGTGGGCAGGGCCACGACCGGGGCCGTCGTCGTCTCCTTCATGACGATACTCATATCGGACTATTTCCTCACGGCATGGCTTTTTGAATGATAGAGATAATGGACCTCCATAAGAGCTTCGGCGAGAACCGGGTCCTCCAGGGCGTGGACCTCAGGGTCGAAAGAGGGCAGAGCGTAGTAATCATAGGCGGGAGCGGCTCGGGAAAGAGCGTACTCCTGAAGCATATAATAGGGCTTTTAATCCCCGACAGAGGGTCGGTTATAATAGACGGCGTCGATATAACGAAGCTCGACCGGAAGCACCTGTACGAGATGAGGAGAAAATTCGGGATGCTCTTTCAGGGTGCGGCCCTGTTCGACTCGATGAGCGTGTGGGAGAACGTGAGCTTCGTGCTCTTGAGGAGCGGCATGCGGGCAAGGGAGGCAAAAGAGATAGCTGTCGAGGACCTGAGGAGGGTGGGCCTTAGCGGGGTGGAGGACATGATGCCGGCGGACCTCTCCGGCGGGATGAGGAAGAGGGTGGGCCTTGCGCGCGCCATCGTCCATAAACCGGAAGTGCTCCTCTATGACGAGCCCACCACCGGGATAGACCCCATCCTTGCCGACGCCATTAACGACCTTATAGTAAAGATGCGCGAGGAACTGAAGGTGACCTCCGTGGCCATCACCCACGACATGCACAGCGCCTATAAAATAGCCGACCGGATCGCCATGCTCTACCAGGGGAGGATAGTCCATGAAGGCACCCCGGAGGAGATACGGAATACGGAAAACGAGATAGTGCGCCAGTTCATAACCGGGAGCGCCCGGGGCCCCATAAGGATAGAGGGTGTGACGGCATGAAGACCGATATAAAAGTGGGCATCTTCGCCCTCCTCGTGCTCGCCGTCCTTACGTATATGACCTTCAAGGTGGGCGGCTGGGGTTTCCTGAGGAAACCGGGCTACTCCGTTTACGTGAATTTCAAAAACGTGACCGGGATAGACAGGAAGAGCCGTATCAGGGTTGCCGGGGTCGATGTGGGCTATATCGAGGACATCGGGCTTTCGGACGGGGTGGCGGAGGTGAAGCTCAGGATAAAACCCGAAGTGAAGCTCTGTTCGGATGCCTCGGCCACGATAAGGACCGTGGGGCTTCTCGGCGAAAGATACCTGGAAATAAGAGTGGGCCAGGAGCCTCCCCTTCTAAAGGACGGGGACAGGATCAGACATGTGGTCGAAACCGTCGACGTGGACGACCTTATCAGGAACCTCGCCGCGGTCTCCGAGGACATAAGCCGGTTCATGGAAAGCGTGGGCCAGGTGCTCTCCAAAGAGCAGATACAGGAATTCAGGGAATCTCTTGCGGCCTTCCGCGACCTCGCGCAGACCGCCAGCGTGGCGGTAAGGGCCAACGATACGAAATTGAGAAAGACCCTGGACGATATAGATGATTTCATAGTGCGCCTGGACACGGTCGTGACCGAAAACAAGGACGACGTGAACGAGCTTGTGGCAAACTTAAAGGAATTCTCCGATACATTAAAGAGAGAATCGCCCGGTCTCATGAGCGATATGAGGAGCGCCAGCAGCGAGATAAAGGGCCTCGTTGCCGACACCAGGCCCGCCATCGAGTCCGTGGTGCAGAGGACGGACAGGCTCACGGCCGAAATAGAGGAGGGCAAGGGCAGTCTGGGCAAGCTCTTAAAAGACGAGCGCCTGTATAACAATCTCTCCCAGGCCGCCGAAAGCGTCGAGGAGACCCTGGGCGCGATAACGAGGTTCAGGACTTTTCTTAATTTCCAGGCCCAGTATCTCTCGGAGGTCGGGGAGGCCAAGGGCCAGTTCTTCGTCACGCTCCAGCCCCGTTTCGACAAGTACTACATCATCGGAGTCACCCAGGACCCGATAGCCCGCGTCGAGGAAAAAGAGGTAATAGAGGGCGGGACACTGATCAGGACCGAGGAAATAAAGAAAGAAGTAGAGTTCACGGCCCAGTTCGCCAGGAGGCTGAAAAACACGGTCCTCCGCATAGGGCTCACCGAGAATACGTTCGGGGCGGGCATTGACCAGTACATGGACAAGGACCGGATGAGGATTTTTGTTGACGCATGGGACTTCTCGAATGACGAAGAAGATTCGCAAAACCCGCATGTAACTGCCGGGATGGATTACTTCCTTTTCAAGTATTTCTATCTCTCGGCGGGCATGGACAACCTCCTCAATAAGCGCTGGAGGGGTCCCTTCATAGGCGGCGGCATCAGGTTCGAGGACGAGGATTTCAAATATCTCCTCGGTACCGCCCCCCGCGTCCGCTGACGATAACCCCCGGAGCTACTTTTTACCTTTTGTCCACTTCTGCTATAATCTTGAGGGGTTTATGGCTGAAAAAATAGGTGAAATCCTGGTCCGGCTGGGATTCCTCGGCAAGGAAGGGTTGGAGCGCGCCCTTTCCGTTCAAGCGCGGGAACCCGGCCGTAAACTGGGGGACATTCTGGTCGACTCCGGCCTTAAAGAGGATGAACTCCTTAAGGCCTTTTCGGTGCAGTCCGGGATCCCCATACTCGAAGAGAACCGTTTCCCGGACACCTTCGCGATTGAGAAATTCTCCTTTCCTTTTTTGAAGGAGAACGCTATCCTGCCCTTAAAATTGGAAAAAGATGCGATCAGCCTGGCCCTCGGGGACGTCACAAAAATGGATTCCGTCGAAAGGATAAAGGCCTCTTTCGGGCTGGAAGCGAAGCTTTACCTGGCAAAGCGCTCTTCCATTTTAAGCAGACTGGAGGCCCTGTATGCCTCAAGGGACGCCATGATGCAGAGGATAATCGCCGGCGTGATCGAGGAGGAAAACCCGGGTGAAAACGGAGGCGAGGACGAGACCCAGCTAAAGGACCTGGCCCGCGAGAAAGGCATCATCCAGCTTGTGAACGTCATCATAGAGAACGCGGTGAAGGACAGGGCAAGCGATATCCATGTGGAGCCGGAAGAAACGATCATCCGCGTGCGCTACAGGATAGACGGCATCCTTTATGAGAAGGAGATGCTCCCGGTGAGGATGCAGGCCGCGCTCGCCTCGAGGATAAAGCTCCTGAGCGCGATGAACATAGCCGAACGGCGCCTTCCCCAGGACGGCCGCATAAAAGCAAATTTTGGCGGGCGGGATATAGACATAAGGGTCTCAACGCTCCCCACCGTTTATGGCGAAAGCATAGTGATGAGGATACTGGACAGGGAGAGCTCCTTTATCTCGCTTGAGGAGATAGGGTTTGACGAGATGCTCCTTGCCCGGTATGAGGGCCTGATCCGGAGCCCCCACGGGATGATACTCATAACCGGCCCCACGGGGAGCGGCAAGACCACCACACTCTACGCCTCGCTTGCCAAGCTCAATTCCCCGGAGGACAAAATAATAACGGTCGAGGAGCCCGTGGAATATCTCCTCAAGGGGATAAACCAGATCCAGGTCCGTCCGCGCATCGGGCTTACTTTCGCCAATGGGCTCAGGCACATAGTCAGGCAGGACCCGGACATCATAATGGTGGGCGAGATAAGGGACCTGGAGACGGCGAGCATCTCGATCCACGCGGCCTTGACAGGGCATCTGCTCTTCAGCACGCTCCACACCAATGACGCCCCGAGCGCGGTCACAAGGCTCATAGACATGGGAGTGGAGCCCTATCTCGTCTCTTCCACCCTTATAGGGGTCGTCGCGCAGAGGCTTGTGAGGAAAATATGCCCCCGGTGCAAAATCTCCTTCGAGCCCGACAAGGACATCCGGGAGACAACGGGGATAGAAGTCCTTTGCAAGGGGACCGGCTGCGATTATTGCAACGGGACGGGATACCGGGGAAGGCTCGCCATATTCGAGATCATGGTCGTGGACGACCTCCTGAGGGAGCTCATTACCGGGAGCGCCACTTCCATGAGGCTCAAGGAAGCCGCGCGCGACATGCGCTCCTTGAGGCAGGACGGCCTCATAAAGGCGAAAAAAGGCATAACCACGATAGACGAGGTCTTCAGGGTCACCCAGCAGAGCGAATGATGGAAAAGGCCAAAGGCAGGAAAGGGTTTGCGCTTATCATATCCCTGTGGGTGCTTGTCCTCCTTTCGGTCCTCGCCATGAGCTTCTCTTTCTTTACGAGAGACGAGGCGATGGGGGCCAGGAACTTCAAGGAGGAGACATTAGCATATTACGCCGCCCTCTCGGCCCATGAGGAGGCCCTTATATACCTTTCCGGCGACAAGGACCTGAGCATTGATTTCCTGGACGAAGAGGGCAACGTCCTCACGGACGGCGAAAGGCCGGGTGTGGCCGGAAAAAGAGAGGGCGGGGACTTCGAGATAGATGTGAGGATAACGGACGAGGAATCGAGGCTCAATCTCAACACGGTCACGCCGGAAGTGTTCAGAGAGGCGCTTAAATACGCCCGGGTGCCGGAAGACGAGATCAATACCATTTCGGATTCGGTCCTCGACTGGAAGGACCCGGACGATACCCACCACCTCTCGGGGGCCGAGACCGACTATTACGAGACGCTTTCAATACCCTATATAGCCAAAAACGGGCTCTTCGATTCGGCCGAGGAATTATTGCTCATAAAGGGTATGAAGCGGGAGTACCTGTATGGTGAAGGGGGAGAAGAAAAGCCCCTCTCCGGGCTTTTCACCATTTATGGGGACGGAATAAACGTAAACACCGCGCCGAGGGAAGTCCTTGAAATACTGGGCATCGATTCTCCCAGCATAGACAAGATGCTTGAGGACAGGAAAATACTCGGCGGGCTCAAGGCCGCTCCCCCGGTTTTTAATGTGGCCGGGGCCGGCCTCCTCGCTTCCAGGCACTTTAGAGTTGAGGTCAGCGCAAGGCCCGTCGAAGGGAAAGAGAGGGTAAAGATAACCTCCATTTCGGAGAGGACGGCAAACGGCAAGAAATTCAGGATAATCCTGTGGAGAGAGGGAATTGATTACGGCGGGGCTTAATATCGAGGGCAGGCGGCTTCAAATAGCCGTCGTGAGGAAAGGCTTGAGGGGAATAACCCATCTCCATTCCGAAGAGATGGAACTCCCGGATGAGCAGGCCCAAAGGGGCCAGGCTCTGGCGGAGGCCGTCCAAAAGCTCCAGAAGGATTTCGGGGCGAAATCCGTCGTATTCGGGCTTGCTCCCGGGAAATTCGCCCGGTTTACTGTAGAACTCCCCGAACTTAAAGAGAAGGACATAAGGAACGCGCTCTCCTTCGAGCTTGAGAAGCACCTGCCACTTCTGCCCGAGGAATACATTTTCGATTATCTGCGCCTGCCTTCCGAAAAGGGCAAATTAAACCTCCTGGTGTTCGCCTTGAAGAGCGACTCCGTTTCCTGGCTGAAGGAGGCCGTAAACGGGACGGGGATAAAAATAAAGGGGATAAAATGCGGCTTCTTCGAGCTTTTGGGGGAATTCACGAGGAGGCATGCAAAACCGGAAGCCGTCTTCGCCTACTGCGGCACCGGGGAATGCTTTATAGCTTCGCTCAGGAAGAACGCGCCGGAGTGGCTCAAGACCGTTGATTTGGAAAAGGCAAGAGAAGAGATCGCCGGGGCGGCAAAGGGAGAGGAGGTATTCATCGCGGGGGAAACGGGCCATTTCACGGCCCTGTCCTATAGCAACGTCCCTCTCGAACCCGCATTTGTCCTCGCTTATGACAAAGGGGGTCCGCTCAGCATGGATTTTATGCCCTTGGGCCCGGCGGGAAGGGATTTATACACCTATGGGCTTTATTCGCTCGCCGGGGCGGCCGTTTTGCTTCTGCTCCTCAGTCCGGTCCTCGGGTTTTACAAGGAATACAAAGCCCAGGCGGAAATCAAGAGGGAGATGGACTCTCTGAAGGCGACCGCCCACGAGCTCGTCGAGATCAGGCGCGAACTCGAGAAGATAAATGAAAAAAGGGAATTCCTCCTGGGCGTGCGCTCGGACATGAACGGGCCCATAAAGGCCCTCTCCGCGATGAGCGCGGCCCTGCCCAAAGATGCCTGGCTCTGGAGCTTCTCCATGGACGAGAAAGGCACGATAGAGACGAAGGGGTTCTCAAAGACGGCCGCGCTCCTCATAAAGCCGCTGGAGGGCTCGCCGGTCTTCAAGGACGTGCAGTTCTCGGCCCCCGTCCATGTCCGTGAGGGATGGGAACGGTTCACGATCAAAATGGAGATGGAGAAATGAGGAAGTCGCTCGTAGTGATCGGGATCGCGGTCTTCCTCCTGACCGTATATGTGGTGGTCCTTCTCCCCCTCGAAGAGAAAAGGGCGCTCCTCAGGGAAAAGATCGATGCCGATTACGCAAGGCTCCTCAAATACCGGGAGTACGCGAGCGGGGCCCAGATTTCAAAAGATGGGCTCTCAAGAGCAAGGGAAGAGCTTTTGAATCTCGAAAAGGGCGTAATCAAGCAGGACCAGGAGCCTATAGCTTTCGCCGAACTCCAGTTGAGGCTCCAGGAGACGGCGCAGAAGGCGGGCCTGGCCGTCCTCACCCTCCGCCCGTTAAAGGCGGAGAAACAGACGGGCTACAACAGGCTCCCGATAGCCATAGAGGCCGAGGGCGGCATAAAGCAGGTCTCGGATTTCCTTAAGGCCCTCGATAGCGGGGCCTCATACGTTAAGATAGAGACCCTGGAGATCAATAACCGGGACCTGAGAGGGGAACAGAAGCAGCTCAGGGTCAAGATGCGCATCTCGGGGCTTATGAAGACATGATAAGGAAGGGTTTTTTATTAGGCATTCTGGCCCTCATTGTGTTAATCTTATTGGCGGATTTTTTTGAAGAGGCGGTCCTTTACGATCCCCTTGGGGCGGCCGGAAGCGAGCCGGCCAGGGACAATGTCAAGGAGGAGAAAACAATTAATGCCTTTAAGCCCGGATGGGCAAAGAGCATACACGAAAAGGACCTTTTCAGCAGGGAACGGGGCTATGTGCCGCCGCCTCCGCCCTCCGCCGCCCTCGTGCCCCCTCCGCCCGCGCCTCCGCCCCGGCCCGAATTCAGCTTGAAGGGCATAGTGGCGCGCGAGGGCAGGGAAGTGGCGATAATCGAAACGGCAAAAGGCGGCACATACGCGCTGGCGCCCGGCGACGTCCTCGAAGGGGCGGAACTTCTCAAACTCGACCCCAGGAAGGCGGTCTTCAAATGGCTGGACGAGGAGATAGTCCTTTCGATGGAAAAGGTGAAAACGCTCGGAAGATGAGAAAAGCGTCCCTCACAATAGGGTTCATGCTGCTTATAGCCCTTTTTTTCGGGTGCGCCCCGAGAGAGAGCGTAAAACCCGTCCAGTCCGGGACCGCCCCGGTTGTGAATGGCCCCGCCCCCGAGGTCCAGGCGCTCCCGTCCGCTCCTTCCGGCCCGGAAGAGGCGGCCAAAAAACCCACAGAGCCCTACAGAATAGAAAGGAAAGACGAAGAAAAATACATTGTGCTCAATTTCGATAATGCCGAGCTCGATACCGTCATCTCCACGTTCGGCGAGCTCCTCAATATAAATTACATCCTCACTCCAGGGGTCACCGGGAAGGTGACTATCCAGTCCTACCGGAAATTCCCGATGGACGACCTTTTCCATATCTTCCAGAGCATACTCGAGCTTAACGGCCTTACGGCCGTGGAGGACGGTTCCCTCTACCGCATCGTGCCCATAGATTCCGCCAAACAGCAGCCCATTTCCCTTGAGCAGGGCAAGGAGCATAAGCTCGTACTCAATTCCGGGTTCATAACCCAGCTCATCCCCCTCGAATATGTAAAGGCCCAGGACATAGCGAATATCCTCCAGAAGCTTGCCCCGAGGGGCACGGACATCATCTTGTACGAGCCCGCCAATCTGCTTCTTGTGACTGCCCTCCCTTCCACGCTTGCAAGGTTCATGAAACTTATTCAGGCCATAGACATAGAAGAGACGGAACGCGAATCCATAAAGACCTTCGTCTATTATGTGGAAAACGGGGAGGCCAAGAAGCTGGAAGGGATACTCAAGAGCATTTACGGGGAGAAAAAAGAGGCCGCCGTAACGCCCAGGGTCGCGCAGCCCCAGATTACGACACCGCAGACGAGGAGGACGGTGGTCCAGGCGACCGGCTCGCCCGAGCCCCTTGCGGGAGAGGTAGGGGAGATCTCCGTTACCGCATATGAGGACATAAACGCCCTTATCTTAAAGACCACGCCGAGGGCATACCTCTCAGTTCTCGAATTATTGAAGAGGCTCGACGTGCCGGCCAAACAGGTCCTGATAGAGGTCATGGTGGCCGAGGTGACCCTCTCGGATGATATGCAATTCGGGATCGAGTGGGTTTTCAGAGAAGCCAATTTAAAAGATGCGTTCTTTGGAGGAGATATTTTTCTCGACAGAGGAGGGTTCGCTTTCAGCACCGATAGTGACGGAAAACTTATTCCCACCCTCGCAGCCGGTTTCTCGGGCTCCTTTTCTGCAGTAATTGATAACACTTTGCTTGATTTCGCCATCTCAAGCCTTGCCAAACAGAGCAAGTTGAATGTGCTGGCGAGCCCGCACATACTCGCCATGGACAATAAAGAGGCGAAGATAGAGATCGGAAGCGAAGTGCCTGTCGCCACCGGGCTCACCCAGCAGGCCGGCACCACCCAGACCACAAGCGTCGTAACCACAGGGCAGATACAATACAAGACCGTGGGGACGCTGCTTACGGTTACCCCGCACATTACGGACAAGAACAAGGTCCTCCTTAAAATCTCCCAGGAAGTGAGCCAGATAGGCGGCGGGGTCCTTATAGCTGATCAGGAGTTCACCAGTTTTGATACCCGCAAGGCGAATACGACGGCCGTTGTGGAATCCGGGCATACGCTCCTTATAGGGGGCCTTATGAGGCAGAGCAAAACTTTCATCAGGTCAGGAATACCCTTCCTCAGCAAGATACCTATACTTGGATATCTGTTCTCGACAACAAGCGATAAATTCAGCAAGACCGAGCTTCTCGTCATGGTCACTCCCCGGGTGATCAGCAACCAGGAAGACGCGGACGCGCTCACGGAGGAATTTAAGGCGAGGGTCAAATCCGTAAAGAAAGCCATGGACAAGCACGAAGCGAAACTCAAGAAGGATTTAGGTCCCGCCCAGGCGGAAGAGCCCGTGGCCGAGGCCCCGGAATAGGAAAAAGGGCGCGGCAAGCAGCGCCCCTACATTGCAAAATAAAACCTTTAAACAGGGCAGATTTTTCTGAACGGGAGCTAAAGCTCCCTTGGGCCCTGCCCCTACGTCCCCCTAACCCCTCCTTAAATGAGCCGGAAATTTTTTCCCCGGTGTATTATTCTATTAGATTATTAACTTAGCGGAGGTCTTTGCTTGAAGCGGAAATATGCCCCGGCCGAGATAGAGCTCAAATGGGAGCGCTACTGGGAGGAAAGGGGGCTTTTTAAAAGCGACCCGGCCGGTCCTGATAATATCGTCGAAAAAGAGAAATTCTATTGCCTCGAGATGTTCCCATACCCCTCGGGCAGGATCCATATGGGCCATGTCAGGAACTATGCCATCGGGGACGTTATCGCGCGCTATAAGAGGATGCGGGGCTTTAACGTGCTCCATCCCATGGGCTGGGACGCCTTCGGCCTGCCCGCCGAGAACGCCGCCATAAAAGAGGGGGTGCACCCGGCCAGGTGGACGTACTCCAATATCGATTACATGAAAAGACAGCTCCTGCGCCTCGGCCTTTCTTATGACTGGCGGCGGGAGGTCACAACCTGCTCGCCCGAATATTACACCTGGGACCAATGGTTCTTCCTCAAGATGTACGAAAAAGGGCTCGCCTACAAGAAGGCCTCTTTTGTCAACTGGTGCCTCTCCTGCGCCACCGTGCTGGCCAATGAGCAGGTAATAGACGAGCGCTGCTGGAGGTGCGACACGGCGGTTGTCCAAAAAGAGCTTGAGCAGTGGTTCTTGAAGATAACCGATTATGCCGGGGAGCTTTTGGATGCCTGCGATACGCTTGGAGGCTGGCCTGCGGGCTGGCCCGAAAATGTTGTCCTCATGCAGAAGAACTGGATCGGGCGGAGCATTGGCCTCGAGACGGAATTTAAACTCGAAGGGACGGGCGAGCCCATCCCGATATTTACGACGAGGGCCGACACGCTTTTCGGGGCCACTTTCGTATGCCTCGCGCCGGGGAGCGGCCTTGCCGAAAAGCTCGCAACCGATAAAACCGCGCTCCAGAAGATAAAAGACCATTACGGCCACATAGAGGAAAAGCACGGGCTTTTTACGGGCCACTACGCGATAAATCCCGTAAATGGAGAGCGCATTCCCGTTTACGCGGCGAATTTTGTCCTTCTGGAATACGGCACCGGGGCCATAATGAGCGTTCCCGCGCACGACCAGAGGGACTATGAGTTCGCCCGGAAATACGGCCTTCCCATAAAACAGGTAATAAGGCCGGAGACGGGAGAGGCTCCCCCTGCCAGTGGTCAAATGACAAGGGCCTTTGAGGAGGACGGCATGCTTATCGGCTCCGGAGATTTTACCGGGCTCGCGAGCGCCGAAGCGCGCGAAAAGATAGCCGAGGAGTTCGAAAGAAAGGGCTTGGGGAGAAGGGTCGTGAATTACAAGCTCAGGGACTGGGGCATATCGCGCCAGCGCTATTGGGGGACACCCATCCCCATCGTCTATTGCGAAAAGTGCGGCATAGTGCCCGTCCCCGAAAAAGACCTGCCGGTCATCCTCCCCGAAGACGTAAAATTAACCGGCGCGGGGGGCTCCCCCCTTGCCGAGTCCGAATTTTTCGTGAATACGCCCTGCCCCGCCTGCGGCGGGAAGGCAAGGCGCGAGACCGATACTATGGACACGTTCGTGGACTCCTCATGGTATTTCGTCCGCTATTGCTCCCGAAAGGACGAGGAGGCCCTCAAGAAAGAGAATATCTCTTATTTTATGCCTGTCAACCAGTACATAGGCGGGGTCGAGCACGCGGTCCTTCACCTCCTTTATTCGAGGTTCTTTACCCGGGTCCTCAGGGATATCGGGATAACCGGTGTCTCCGAGCCCTTTACAAGACTTCTCACACAGGGGATGGTCTGCATGGAAACGTTCCGCTGCCCCGAGCACGGCTGGCTCTATCCCTCCGATGTAAAAAATGAGACATGCGCCATATGCGGCCGCCCCGTGGAGCGGGGGCGGACCGAGAAGATGTCCAAGTCCAAAAGGAACATAGTGGACCCGGACAAGCTGATAGAGAAATACGGGGCCGACACTGCAAGGCTGTTCTCGCTTTTTGCCGCCCCGCCGGAAAAAGACCTCGAGTGGTCGGAGAAAGGGGTGGAAGGCACGTACAGGTTCCTTCACAGGCTCTGGGCGCTCGTCTACGACAACCTGGAAAAGCTGAATTCGGTCAAGGGAGAGCCGTCCGGGGTATCACCGCTCGTAAGAAAAACACACCGGACCATAATGAGGGTGACAAGGGACATAGAGCGGGATTACCATTTCAATACAGCGATAGCCGCCATGATGGAGCTTGTGAACATGCTCTCCTCCTTCGCGGCCAAATCGGACGAAGACCTCCGGGAGATGAGGTTTGCCCTCGAGAAGCTCCTTTTGCTTTTAAGCCCCTTCTGTCCGCATATCGCCGAAGAGCTCTGGGAGGCCCTGGGGATGCCTTCCTCCGTTCAGGAAGTCTCCTGGCCCGGATACGACCCGGAGGCCGCCAGGGAGGAGGAAATAGAGCTTGTTATCCAGGTGAATGGGAAGGTTAGGGCCAGGCTCATGGTCCCGCAGGGCCTTCCCGATGAGGCACTTAAGGAGAAGGCCCTCGAAGATGCAAAGGTAAAGGAATTCACCGCGGGAAAGACGATCAGGAATATTATCGTGGTGAAAGGAAAACTCGTGAACATAGTGGTCTCATGAGGCTCCTCGCTTCGATATTTATAGGGGCATTTCTCTTTTCGGGATGCGGCTATACGATATACGGCGCGAAGGAGTCAAAGGTCAAAAGCGTGAGCATCGGGAAGATTGAGAACGCGAGCCGGGAGCCCCGCCTCCACGATTTTCTCGTCTCGGCCCTCGCGGACGAGCTTTCAAGGCAGGGGATAACCCTTTCGGAAGGTGCGCCTCATCATATAAATGAGGGTGAGATACACGGGGTGATAAACAGGTTCGAGATGACAGGCATAGCGGAATCCGGCGAACAGGTCTTCACGGAGTATGAAGTGAAGATAGCAGGCTCTTTCTTCCTGAGGACCCAGGATGGGAAGGATGTCCCCCTGAGGGGCGAAAACCCCTTCATCGTGACCTTCCCCTCGCAGGCGGACCTCTCCCGGGTCTTTGCCGCAAGGGAGGAGGCCGTGAGAAGGGTGATGAAGGGCCTTGCGGCCGAGATAGTATCCGGGATTGTTTACGTGCAATGAGGCCTTTTATCTCTGAACTTAAAAACGGGCTCAAGCACCCGGTTTATGTCCTCTGTTCCCCCGACCAGTACCTTCTCCACGAGGCAAAAAGGATGGTGAAAAGGACGGTCCCGGAAGAGGCCCTCGATTTCTCTTTCGAGTCCTTTGACGCCGACCTCCCGAACTTTTCCGCCGAGGCCCTCATAAATGCGCTCAAGAGCATCCCCTTCATGGGAGGGAGGATGACCGTGGTACTTGAGAACGCGGAGGAGCTGGGGGCCGCCGACCTCAAAAAACTCGCCTCTTACGCGGAAAGGCCCGAGCGGGAAACCCTGTTCCTCCTCCTTTTCAACTCCAAAAAGCCCCCCAAGGAATTCGAGGGGAAAGCAAAGGTCATCCCGCTTTTAATAAGGGAAGGTGAGCTGCCGGGATGGATAGGGGAGAAGGCCCGCGAGGAGGGGCTGACATTTTCGGGCGAGCTCGTGCGCTGGCTTATGGAGAACTTCAATTCCGAGCCCGGCCTTATCGCCCCCGAGATAAAAAAATTCGCACTTGTGGGAAAGAGCCGTATCGGGCTCGATGACATAAAGGGGCTAACCGGGGGCATGGCCGAGTACTCGGCGTTTGACCTCGTCAATGCCCTCGAGGCCGGCGACTTCGACCGGATATTCAGGATATCCCGCGCGTTTACGGCACAGGAGGACCTTATAATGTTCATGGGGGCCCTGAACAGCGCCTACAGGAAAAAGAAACTCCCGCCGGGAAAAGGAGAGGAGATTTTCGCCATGCTTGCGGAAGCGGATACGCAGATGAGGGCCCTCGGGGGCGCATATCCGCTTGAAGAGCTTCTTCTAAGGCTTAGGAGGATTTAGCTTATTTAGAAGCCGTCCGGGCGAGCTTCGAGAGCCTCGATATCTTTCTTGAGGCCGTATTCCTGTGGATGATGCCCTTCGAGGCCGACTTGGAGTAGGCCACCATGGCTTCTTTCAGGGCCGCGGCGGTCTTTTCGCCCCCGCCTTCGGAGACGGTCTTCGCCACTTTTTTCGCAACCGTCTTCAACTTCGATTTTTCAGCCTTGTTCCTCTGGTGGCGCTTTTCGGCCTGCCTTACCTTTTTCTCGGCCGAAAGGTTCCTTTTGCGTTTTGGTGCCGCCAATTTATCTACCTCGCTTTATTACGGGATAAAATCTCAGCCAATAAAATATCACATTTAAGGCCCTCAAATCAATATTTCCCCCTTATCTTTTGGTAATATTGTAAAGGATGATAATAAGGAAACGCTCCGAGAAGACCGGGCTTCCCCCCGGCACGCCTGTGCTCGTAGGCCGGCGGAAGGCCGAAAAAACCCGCATTACCCTCGCCCGGTACACGAGAGACGAGGTCGAGGTCTTCGTGCCTGAGGGCCCCGAAGAATGCCTCGCCGCGAGGGAGAGGCCCGGCATAATATGGATAAACGTGGACGGCCTCCACGAAGTGGAGCTTATATCGGCCCTCTGCGCGGGTTTTGGGATTCATCCCCTCACGGTCGAAGACCTCTTGAATACCCAGCAGAGGCCCAAAATAGACTTTTTTGAAAATTACGTGTTCTTCGCGATCAGGATGCACGAGGCCGGGGACATAAGGTCCGGGAGAGGGGAAGACATCCTCGTGGAGCAGGTGAGCATAATCTTCGGCCAGAACTTCGTCCTCTCTTTTCAGGAGAAGGCGGGAGACGTCTTCGAGCCCGTAAGGGAGCGCATAAGGAAGGGCAACGGGCTTATAAGGAAAGACGGCGCGGATTATCTCGCGTACTCGCTCCTCGATACCGCCACGGACAACTTCTTCAAGGTCCTGGAAGCGCTGGACGAAAAAATAAGCTCCCTCGAGGAAGGACTCGCCTCCTCCCCCACACCGGAGACCTTCCGCGGGATACACTACGCAAGGAGGGAGATACTCTATTTCCTTAAATCCGTCCGCCCCTTGAGGGAGGTGGCTTACAGGCTCGAGCAGGCCCAGACGCCTCTCATAAAAAAATCCACCGCCATATACTTCAGGGACATATACGACCACACGATACAAATTATAGACAGCGTTGAGACCTTGAGAGACATAATAACTGGCTTGATGGACGTCTATCTCTCGGCGACGAGCAACAGGCTCAACGAGATAATAAAAGTGCTCACCATAGTGGGCACTATCTTCATCCCGCTTACCTTTATAACGAGCCTCTACGGGATGAACTTCCGCTTCATGCCCGAGCTTTATACCCGGTGGGCATATCCTGCGGTGCTTATTCTCATGTTTCTCCTGGCCCTCTCCATGCTTTTCTATTTCAAGAAGAAAAAATGGTTCTAAATTGCTCATTTTTTAATCATTAATTGCGCATTGCTCTTTTTTCTTGACAGCGGAAAAAGAGTTGTGTTAAAAGACAGCGTGCAATTCTGACTTGCATTTGCCCAGGGGGCGGGCACATCTATATCCAAGGAGGGGAAAAATGAGAGCATTCAAGCTTGTATGGGGGTTAGTCTTTTTGTTTGCTGTTTTTAGCGGCGGGCATGCGCTTGCCGATACAAATGTCTCGGGCCTCATCGGTTCCGATACTACGTGGACAAAAGCCGGGAGCCCTTACATAGTGGTCGGTAGTGTCTTGGTGAACACGGGGGTCACCCTGACTATAGAGCCGGGGGTTTCAGTCAAATTCAATTCCCTCAAGGTCCTCCTGGTAGACGGGACACTGATTGCGCGGGGGACCAGCGAGGAGAAGGTGATTTTTACCTCAAGTGCCGTCCTTCCTGCCGCCGGAGATTGGGGGTATATCCTTTTCAGCAATTCAAGTACAGATGCAACTTATGATGAAAGTGGAAGCTATATAGATGGCTCAATCCTCGAATATGCAGCAGTTGAGTATGCGGGCGGGGCGAGTGTGAGTGAAAACGGAGCGGTGCGGATGAACCAAGCCCACCCTTTTATTCATAATTGCACTATCAGCAATAATAAAGCCTCAGGGATTTATGCTTATTATCTCTCTGGAACACTTAAAATTGCCGATAATATAATAAGTAATAATATTTCCGCATCAAGCGGTGGCGGTGTTTATGTCTCCGGTGGTGTCGTTGTTATTTCGTATAATACAATTAGCAATAACACGGCAGGTGGTGGTGACGGTGGTGGCGTAGCTACATGTAACGGCACTGCTCTAATCTCAAACAATAACATTAATAATAATAGTAGTGACGATGGCGGTGGAATATATGTTTGCAGTGCCAATGCGACTGTTTCAAATAATATTATTCAATATAATTCAGCCTCATTAGGAGGAGGAGGTGGAATTTGCGTTTACAGCGGCAGCACAGCAACTATTTTTAATAATCTCATCTCAAATAATACCGCAAGTGCGGCAAATGGTAGCGGCAATAGTGGCGGCGGAATAGGTGTCTATAGATCTATCGCCACGATTTCCAAGAATCACATAACTAATAACATTACAGCTGGTGATGGTGGAGGAATTTCTGTCTATGATAGCGGAAGCGATGCTACTATTATTTCCGACAATATCATCAGCTATAATCAACTGTCATCAGGTGGTTTCTCTTATGGCGGCGGCGGTGGAATCATAGTATTTGATGCCGTAGCAAACATTTCTGGGAACATTATTAGTGAAAACACTGCTTTAAGTAGGAAATATGACGGGCAGCCGCAAGTGGGAGGCGGAATCTATACCTACTGGGGAACAGCCATCATCTCGAATAATTCTATAACAAAAAATTCTGCTCTAAATGCTTCCGCTGTTTATTACAGCCGAGCAGATAATGAGGATTTCAAATACAATACAATCACAAACAACATGGCAATGGACACCGATCCTACTTATGTCTATACGGTATATGCCAGTTCGCGCCCTGTTTTTAACTATAATAATCTTTTTGATAATATAGCAAGCAACTCACCATTTTTCTACGAGATCTATAATGACAATCCCCAAGGTTCAGCTAATCTGAATTCCGAGTACAACTGGTGGGGCACATCGGACAGCTCCGTAATTGACACCAAAATATATGACTGGTTTGATGACGCCTCGAAGGGGGTTGTTGATTTTTCGCCCTATCTCACGGCCCTCAACACGGATGCGCCGGTCTCCCCGCCCGCTTCGCTGGCTGTTATTGCGGACACAGACTACATAGACGTGAGCTGGGCCGCGAACCCCGAGGGCGATATTGCAGGCTACAAAGTCTATTGGGGCAAGTTATCTGAGGATACATACACCGGCGTGGCGGACGCGGGAAATACGACCTCTTACAGGATAACGGGGCTCGGTCCCGATACATACAATGTAGCGGTTACCGCATACGACACAACTTATAACCCGGCCAATGACGACCCGGCGACGATCGTGAACGAGAACCAGACCAACGGGAATGAGAGCTGGTATTCATTGGCACAGGCCGTAATAACTAAAACCCACTTCGAGGAAGACGACCCTGCCATAGCATACACGGGCGCATGGTCGCCATACACCTGCGCTTCGTGCAGCGGCGGGGCCCTCAAATATTCCGGGCAGACCGGCGCAAAGGCGACTTTTACATTTGACGGGACCGGCATAAGGTGGTTGGCGGCAAAAGCGCCCAATCTGGGGAAGGCCAAAGTATACCTGGATGGGGTTTATCAAGGGCTCGTTGACCTTTACAGCGCGTCCGTCAACTACAAAGTGCCGCTTGAGAAGAGGGGGCTTGCACCTGGGACCCATACGGTGGATATTGAGGTATCTGGCCAGAAAAACCCGGCCTCCACGGGCAGGGCCATCGACATCGATGCATTCGAAATAATTCATTAAATTTCCAGAGAGAGGGGGACAGGGGAAAATCCTGTCCCCTTTTTTCTTTTGTCGGAGCACTAAATCCTATTTCTATTTCGCGATGGGGTTTTCGGGGTTCGAATCTCGCCACGGGGCACCGGGGGAAGGCGATAAGGCGGGAGGAGGCCTGAGGGGGGGTGACCCCGTCAGTTCTCTGCCTCCTTGACTTCTCCTTCCTGTTCGAGGGCCTCTTCCGGTTCTTGTTGGCCGGCCTCTTCAGGTTCCTGTTCGCCGGGCTTATCCTTGTTCACGAGGCGTTTCTGCCTTTTTTCTTCCTGTTTTTTCTGGCGCGCGACTTCTTTCTTTCTTTTTTCGCTCTTGTAGGCGGGGCGTCTTGCCAAATGTTTTCTCCTTTTTTTTCTTAATTAATAGCATTATAACACGATATGGGCGGGTCGTGATTTAGCTTGACATTTATCCCTGTAAATGTCATTCTAATTGTTGGAGTTTCAGAAAAGTTTTTGTACCAGCAATGTACGGCCGCAAAGACTTTTTCAACTTTGCGGCCGTTTTTTATGGGCTTCTGGAGCTTTAATTCTTAAAAAAGGAGGGTTGGAGATGAACGGAACAGTAAAGTGGTTCAATGAGTCAAAAGGTTTCGGCTTCATAAAAAGCGAAGACGGCGACGAAGTTTTTGTCCACTATTCATCCATCCAGGGCAACGGCTTCAAGAGCCTTGCGGAGGGTGATTCGGTCAGCTTTGATACCGAGAAGGGACCCAAGGGCCCCAGGGCGGTAAATGTCGTAAAGCTTTAAAAAAAGACGACCCGAAAGGAAGGCCCCCGCCTAAAGGCGGGGGCCTTTTTATTTCCCCGATATGTTAGATTAAGAGGTTAATTTCAATTCTTAAGGAGCATTCATGGGGAAAAATATAGTCGAGAAGATAATCGGGTCCCATCTTGTCTCGGGCGTGCCGACTGCCGGTTCGGAGATAGCCGTAAAAATAGACGAGGCATATACGCAGGACGCGACCGGCACCATGGCCTGGCTCCAGTTCGAGGCCATCGGCGTGGAGAGGGTGAAAGTGCCCCTTGCCGTCTCCTATGTGGACCATAATATGCTCCAGTCCAATTTCATGAACGCGGACGACCACGAGTTCCTTCGCACCGCGGCCGCGCGCTTTGGGGCCTGGTTTTCGAGGCCCGGAAACGGCATCTCCCACCAGGTGAACCTCGAAAGGTTCTCAAAGCCCGGCAATATCGCCCTGGGCACCGATAGCCATACCCCCACCGGGGGCGGCATCGGCATGCTCGCCATCGGCGTGGGCGGCTTGGATGCGGCGACCGTAATGGCGGGCGCCCCCTTTGAATTGCGCATGCCCCAGGTCGTGCGCGTCCTCCTCAAGGGCAAATTAAAACGCCCCTGGACGGCCGCCATGGACGTCATCCTCGAACTTCTGAGAAGGCTAACCGTAAAGGGCGGGGTGGGAAAAATAATGGAATACGCGGGTCCGGGCATAAAGGGCCTGAGCGTGCCCGAAAGGGCCGCGATAACCAACATGGGGGCGGAACTCGGGGCCACGACCTCCATCTTTCCCTCTGACGAAAGGACGCTCGATTTCCTCAAGGCCCAGGGCCGGGAGAAGGACTGGGTGGAGCTTAAGGCCGATGAGGACGCCCTCTATTCGGAAACGATTGAGATAAACCTTTCGAAGTTGGAGCCCCTTATCGCAATGCCCCATAGCCCCGATAACGTGAAACCCGCCCGCGAGCTTGCCGGGCTCAAGATAAACCAGGCCTGCGTGGGGAGCTGCACGAATTCCTCCTACATGGCTTTAAAAGAAACGGCTTCCCTTTTAAAAGGGCGGACTGTGGCGCCCGGGATAAGCCTCCTTTTGAACCCGGGCTCGAAGCAGGTATATGAGATGCTTTCGCGCGAGGGGATAATCAGGGATTTCATCGCGGCGGGCGTCCGGGTGCTCGAGTCCTCGTGCGGCCCCTGCATCGGCATGGGCGGCGCCCCCGGGAGCGGCCATGTCTCCGTGAGGTCATATAACAGGAACTTCAAGGGACGGAGCGGCACAAAGGACGCCCGGGTCTATCTTGCAAACCCGCTCCTTTGCGCCCTCTTCGCGCTTAAGGGCGAAATCGTGGACCCCTTGAAGGCCGACCTCAAGGTGAGGGTTGCCAAAGAGCCCCCCTCCTATCTTATAAATGACAACATGCTGGTCCCTCCGCCTGCGGAGAGGGTGGAAATAATTAAGGGTCCCAATATCAAGGACGTTCCCTTAAAAGAGCCTTTGGGCGAAGAGATCGAGGCCGAGGCGCTCCTTGTGCTCGGCGATAACATAACGACCGACGACATAATGCCGGCGGGCTCCGCCATCTTGCCCCTGCGCTCCAATATCCCGGCCATCTCGGAGCATGTCTTTTCGGGCATTGACGAGAGTTTCTCCAGGCGGGCCGGAGAGATTAAGCCCAAAGGGGGCGGGATAGTCATAGGCGGCGAAAATTACGGCCAGGGCTCTTCCCGGGAGCACGCGGCCCTTGCGCCGATGTTCCTCGGGATAAAAGCCGTTGTAGCCAAGTCCTTTGCGCGCATCCACAGGGCGAACCTCGTGAACTTCGGCATCCTGCCGCTCACGTTCAGGGACCCGGCCGATCACGGAAAAGTTTCACAGGGAGACAGGCTCCGCATAAGGAGCGTGCGCGACGCGCTGAGGGGCGCCCAGACCTGTATCGTGGACAACCTCACGAAGAATATTTCCTTTGACGCGGTTTCCAATTTAACGGAGCGGGAAGCCGAGCTTATAGAAGCAGGCGGGCTGCTGCCGTATACGAAAAAGAAGGTGGCGGGGTAAGGGCTTATTCCTTCACGAACGGAAACGGCAGTAATTCTTTTATCCCCAGCATCTTAATTCCCTTCTCCGAGACAAGTATCACCTTCATTTCCGGGGCGAACTCGTAAAGCGCCTGCCTGCATATCCCGCAGGGATAGCAATAGTCCCCCGTGCCGCAGGCTATGGCAATGGCCTTAAGCTCCCGAGCGCCTTCTGAGAGGGCTTTGAAGAGGGCAACACGCTCGGCGCAGGCCACAAGAGTAAGGGAATAGTTTTCGATATTGGCCCCGGTAAATACCCGGCCATCAGCGGCAACTATGGCCGCGCCCACCTTGAAGCCGGAGTAGGGCGCTATGGAGTTTTTGAGGGATTCCGTGGCTTTTTCGGCGAGAAAAGAAATATCCTCTTGCAGCAAGCCTTAATACCTGAATATCTCGATAAGGCTGTCCATGTCGTCTTCCTCGACGGGGGCGGCGACCCTCTTCTTGATCTTCTCCTCGGCCTTCTCCGCCTCCCCGGCGAACTGGGGGTCTCCCTTTATGGCCTTCTCGAGGGCGGCCGAAGCGGGTCCGTATTCGCCGAGGGCGTTATGGGCCAGGGCAAGCCCGTAATAGGCGGGGTAGAAGCCGGTATCCCGCTTTAGCGCGTCCTTATAGGCCCTGATGGCCTCGGGATATCTCCTCGTCCGGCAATACGTGTTGCCCAGGTTATAGAAGGCGCGCTGCGGGGTTATATAGAGAGGGTTTTCGAGGGCTTTTTTGCAGGTCTGCACCGCCCTTTCATAATCCTTTTTGTCGTAATATACCCTGCACAGGTTATTGTACGCGTCCGAATAATCCCTGTCCAGGGAGACGGCCTTAAGGAAATAGGATTCCGCCTTCTCGGGTTCCTCAAATTTCAGGTGGATGTAACCAATGGCGTTATATATCTGCTTTTCGCCTCTGTCGTATTCGAGGGCCTTCTGGAATTCGAGGTAGGCGGCCTGTAGCTGTCCGCTCTCAAGATGGGACGCCCCGAGCTTGTAATGCATAATGGATTTTTTTTGATCACCCCCGCCCGCGCAGGAGAGGAGGAGAAGCACGATCGCAAGCGGAACGGTTCTAACGAGCATGAATTAAATTAACAGAAACGGAGTTCCAAGTAAAGCAACGAATGTGCCGCTCTATTTTGCGCGCCTTACGGCATCCGCAACTTTCACGGCCTTCACGGCCTCCTTTACGTCATGCACACGGACGATATCGGCCCCGTTTGCGACGGAAATCGCTATTGCGGCAAGCGTGCCTTCAAGCCTATTATTGATTGAGGTAAATGAATAGGGCGGTGCTCCCCCGAGCACGTGCCCGATGAAAGCCTTCCGGGAGACCCCGACGAGAATAGGCTTTTCCAGACAAGTAAACTCATGCAGGTTCCTGATGATCTCAAGGTTATGCTCGAAAGTTTTTCCGAAGCCTATCCCGGGGTCTATTATTATGCCGTCCTCGGGGATGCCCGCGTCGAGCGCCTTCCAGACGGACCCGCGCAGGTGATCGGTTATCTCAGGTATCAGGGCTTCGTAAACGGGGTTTTTCTGCATGTCCCGGGGCGTGCCTTTTATGTGCATCAGTATTACGGGGGCCCCATGCCGCGCGGCCACACGGGCCATATCGGGGTCGGAGCCGAGGCCGCTTATATCGTTTATGACATCCGCGCCTTCATCGAGCGCCGCTTGGGCGACCCGCGATTTACAGGTATCGATCGAGATGGGGACGGAGGACGCCTTTCTGATTCCCTTTATTATCGGGAGGACCCGCCGAAGCTCCTCTTCGGGGCTTACGGGCTCCGAACCGGGCCGGGTGGATTCTCCCCCTATGTCTATTATATCGGCCCCTTCACGGGCCATCCGGAGGGCCTGCCGGACGGCGGTTCCGGGCACATTGAACAGCCCGTCCCCCGAGAACGAATCGGGGGTGGCATTGACCACCCCCATTACATACGTCCTCCGGCTGAAATCGAACGAGACGCCGCTTTTAAGCTTTAGAGCGGGAGGGTATGCGCCCATCAGGCGCTTTCGAGCGCCTTTCCGGCCTGGAACTCGCTTAGGAGCGCGGCTATCTCGTCGCTGTCCATTGTCTCGCGCTCGAGGAGCTTTTTGGCGAACCTGTCGAGGAGTTCCCTGTTATCCAGGAGGAGGCTCCTTGCGTCCTCGTAAGCCTGCATTACGAACTGCTTCACCTCGTCGTCTATCTCCTCGGCCACTTTTTCGCTGTAGTCCTTGTGCCTGGCTATCTCGCGCCCGAGGAATATCTGTTCGTCCTTCTTGCCGAACGTAAGGGGGCCTAACTTCTCGCTCATACCCCAGTCGGTGACCATCTTCCTGGCAAGCTCGGTAGCCTTTTCGATGTCGTTGCCGGCCCCGGTCGTCATGTGGTCAAGGGCTATCTCCTCTGCGGCCCTGCCGCCCAGGAGCACCCGGAGGGTCTTTATGAGGAATACCTTGGAATAGGTATATCTGTCGTCTATGGGGAGCTGCTGTGTAACGCCCAGGGCCCTTCCTCTCGGTATGATGCTGACCTTGTGGATGGGGTCCGTGCCGGGCGTGAGCTTTGCGACAAGCGTGTGGCCGGCCTCGTGGTAGGCCGTGTTCTTTTTCTCCTCGTCGCTTATAATCATGCTCCTTCTCTCCACGCCCATGAGGAGCTTGTCCTTGGCCTGTTCGAAATCCGAGACCTCGACCTTGCTCTTGTTCATGCGGGCGGCAAAGAGGGCCGCCTCGTTGACGAGGTTGGCCAGGTCCGCGCCGGAGAAGCCCGGGGTCCCGCGGGCGATCTTCTCGAGGTGCACGCCGTCGTCCAGAGGGATGTTCTTGGAGTGAACCTTCAGGATCTCTTCCCTTCCCCTCACATCCGGGAGAGGGACTACGACCTGCCTGTCGAACCTTCCGGGCCGCAGGAGGGCAGGGTCCAGCACGTCTGGCCTGTTCGTGGCCGCTATGACGATTATGCCTTCCTTCCCCTCAAAGCCGTCCATTTCGACAAGGAGCTGGTTCAGGGTCTGCTCCCGCTCGTCATGGCCGCCGCCCAGGCCCGCGCCGCGCAGCCTTCCCACCGCGTCTATCTCGTCTATGAAAATGATGCAGGGGGCGTTCTTTTTTGCCTGGTCGAAGAGGTCTCGCACCCTCGATGCGCCCACGCCCACGAACATCTCCACGAAATCGGAGCCCGAGATGCTGAAGAAGGGCACCGCGGCCTCGCCCGCGATGGCCTTGGCGAGGAGCGTCTTCCCTGTCCCGGGCGGGCCCACCACAAGGACCCCCTTGGGGATCCTGCCGCCCAGCTTGGAGAACTTCTGCGGGTCCTTGAGGAAATCTATTATCTCCGTGACCTCTTCCTTTGCCTCGTCGATGCCCGCCACATCGGAAAAGGTCACCTTTATCGATTTATCCGATATCAGCTTGACCTTGGCCTTTCCGAAGGAGAGGGCCTTGTTGCCCCCCGTCTGCATCTGGCGCATGAAGAAGATCCAGATGACCACGAGGAGGAGAATGGGCCCGAAAGAGAAGAACAGGCTCACGTACCAGGGGTTCTGGTCCGGGGGCTTGGCGGTGATGCGGACGCCCCTTTGCCTCAAGAGCGGCACGAGTTCCGGGTACTCCGGGGGCGTATAGGTTTTAAAGCGTTTTCCGTCCTTGAGCTTGCCCGTTACGGCATGCTCTTTTATTATGACCTCCTCTACGCCCCCGCTCTCCGCTTTTTGCATGAAATCCGAAAAGACCATTTCCTCCTCGGCCTTTTTCGGGGTGTTCAGGAGATTGAAGAGGAGTATCATAAGGACGCCTATCAGGAGCCATATGAATAAGCCTCTGGCAATGTTCAAACGTTCGTACCTCCGTTAACTATTTTAACATATATCATGCCTGCCCTATTTGGGCCTTCTGGAAGCTGACAAGCTCCTTAATTCCCTTTTCGGCAAGCGATATAAGCCCGCTCAGCTCTTCACGGCCGAAGGGGTTCTGCTCAGCGGTCCCCTGCACCTCGACGAACTTCCCCGAGCCGGTCATGACCACGTTCATGTCCACCTCGGCCGTGGAGTCCTCGGCATAGCTCAGGTCGAGGCGGGGTTCCCCCTGCACGATCCCCACGCTTACGGCCGCAAGATAATCCTTGACGGGGTTCCTCTCGATGACGCCCTGGGAGAGCGCAAATGAGAGGGCGTCCGACAGGGCTATGAAGGCGCCCGTTATGGCGGCCGTCCTTGTGCCCCCGTCGGCCTGGATCACATCGCAGTCTATCCAGAGGGTCCTTTCGCCGAGGGCCGCCATGTCCACGACCGAGCGGAGGCTCCGCCCTATAAGGCGCTGTATCTCGTGCGTCCTCCCCCCGACCCGTCCCGAGACCGCTTCCCTCATCGTCCTTGTGGGTGTGGAGCGGGGGAGCATCGAGTACTCCGCGGTTATCCAGCCCCTCCTCTGGTCTTTGAGGAACTGGGGCACCCTTTCCTCGATTGACGCCGTGCAGATCACCCTCGTGTTCCCGAACTCAATAAGCACCGAGCCCTCCGCCGCCGTGACGAAGTTCCGGGCGATCCGGATTTTTCTCAGCTCGTCATTTTTTCTTCCATCGGGTCTCATCCCAAACCTCCATAAGTTCCACCTCTTCTATTGAATGTGCTCCGCCGGCAAGGAACCTGCTCCCCAGCGCCTTGAACTTGGCCGGCGAGTCCGTAACGAAAAATTCCCTTGCGACATGAAAACCTGAATATCCGTTTAAAAGGGCCTTTTCCTCCAACAGCGTCTTAAGCTCCCGGGCCGTTTCTTTCGCGGAGTCTATCAGTGTAACACTCTCTCCCATGACCCGGGCTATAGTCTCCTTGAGCAGGGGATAATGGGTGCATCCGAGGACAAGGCTGTCTATCTTTTCGTTTATAAGGGATTTTAGATATTTTTCCGCCGTCAAGCGGGCCACTTCGTTATCCACCCAGCCCTCTTCCGCGAGCGGGACAAAGAGAGGGCAGGGGAGGGAGAATGTTTTTATTTCCGGATTTAAAGAGTTTATCACGTCCGCGTAAGCATTGCTTTTTATCGTTGTCTCGGTGCCGATAACGCCAATGCGCCCGGTCCTTGTGGCCCGGACTGCCGCCCTGGCCCCCGGCTCGATCACGCCCAGCACAGGTATCGGCATCCTCTTTCTCAAGAGCTCAAGGCTTGTTGCGCTTGCCGTGTTGCAGGCTATGACAAGCACCTTGATCCCCCTCGTGAGCAGGAAGCTTGCGCTTTCGAAGCTCCACTTTACGATAACCTCGGGGGACCTTATCCCGTAGGGCACCCGGGCCGTGTCCCCCAGGTAGATAGTGCCCTCCAAGGGGAGCAAAGCCATTATTTCATTCAAGACCGTAAGCCCCCCGAGCCCCGAATCGAATACGCCTATGGGGGCCCTTTCAGGCCCTCTCATCAGGCACTCCCTCTCCGGAATCATTTCCATCCCGTTCCTTCGTCTCGGGCCTGCTCACGACCACTTCTCCGAGGGGGAGATTGGAGAGGATATGCCCTCCTATGCTTTCCACCTCTTTGCCTTCAATGAGGAGCTTGACATCCCTTATTTCGCTCACATTGGAGAGAATGCTCTCGTAGATTCCCCGGAGGAGAAGGAACTCGGAGACCGCGTCCCCCTGGAAATTCCTCCTGAATTCCTCCGACAGGTCCACATAAAGTATGCGGTCTGTTCCAGAATAGACCTCCAGGACCTTCACGTTCCGGGGTATATATGAGGGCTCCATTCCGGCCGGCCCTTTCAGGAACTCTTCCATGACGGCCCTCGCCCTCTCTTGCGTGCCCTCTGACAGATCCTGGGCGGGGACCCTCCTCTCTTCCATTTCGAGGTGCCCTTTGGCCGGATAATAGACCTTAAAAAAGCCCATCTCCCCTGTGAGGCCCTCGGGCCCCTCCGGACCGGTCCCTTTCAGGTCCCCTTTCCCGAAAAAGAGGTATCCCGCAAGGAGCCCGCCCGCAAAGAGGAGGACGAGGATGCCCAGCGCAAGCAGAAAGAGATAAAGCCATTTTTTCGGCCTCTCTTTTTTTATCCGCGTCCGGGGTTCATCTCGTTTGGCCGCTTCCATTGGCTCCTTCTCCGTAGGATATGACTCCGGCCGTAATTGCCGCCGCAATCAGCTTTGCCCCCTGGCCCTCCGAGTAGTTGAAATGGAGGGGGTCCGGTACCTCTATCATGAGTGCGGGCGCCGCTATCTGGTTTAGAAGCGGCAGGGGCATTTGCCTGTAGAAAATGGTCTTCCCCGGCAGGAGGTCCTTGATCGCCTGCTCGACCGCCCGCGCCAGCTTCTCGCTTTCAGAGGCGAACGGCCTCTGCCTGCCCATCGGGCCATAATAACGTGCAGGGTCGTCCCCGCCGGGAGCGGCCGTGTACAGGTTGAAATCCGCCCCGCCCGCGGTATGGATGCTTATAAAGAGGGACGGTTTTTTCGCCTGGGCGGCATATGCCCGCTCATAAATGCGCAGGAAGCGGTCGCTGTCCCTCGTAAGAGATGCCTTAATGCCTTTTTCTCCGAGGGCCTTTGCCGTCTCGATGGCCAGCTCAAGGTTAAGGTCTTTTTCCGGGATAAATCTTTCGTTGGAATTATTGGGGGGCTGGACAATCCCCGTTTCGAACCCTCCGTGCCCCGCGTCTATGGCCGCCGTAAGGGCCATGGCGCCCGCCGGGAGCATTGAGAAAAAACAAAGGAAAACCGCCCATGCAAGATGAAACATAACCCGTATTTTCCCATATATGGACATGGGTTTTCAAATCGAGGAGGTTTCGAGGAGGTTTCCAAGGCGTGGGACATCCAGCGTCACACCCCTGACAATTTGTTCCAACGACTTTTTTTATGTTACACTTTAATTCGGAGAGGTATTACATTTTATCAGGAGGTATTACGATGACCATAGTTACAGCTACCGAGAAAGGCCAGGTAGTAATACCGGCCGACATCCGCAAGAAGCACCGCATCGTCAAGGGGACAAAACTTGCCATTTTTGAAAAGGATGACGAGATAGTCATCAGACTTTTATTCAAAGAGCCGGTCAAAGAAGCGAGAGGTTTTTTCAAGGAAGGGAAATCGGCCCTTCAAACATTGGTCAAGGACCGCAGGGAAGAGGCGAAGAGATGAAAGAGCTTGTCCTGGACAGCTATGCGCTATTGGCCTATTTTGAGGATGAGCCGGGTGCGGAAAAGGTCCAGAACCTCCTCGAACAGGGGGAGAAAGGCAAAGTAGGCCTTCTGATGAGCGTGGTCAACTGGGGTGAGGTTTATTATTCCCTCTGCCGTTCGAAAGGGGCGGAGAAGGCGGAAGATTCACTCCTGATTATTGAGCAGCTACCGGTAAAACTCGTTGGTGTGGGGAGAGATTTCATGTATAAGGTTGCCCGGTTGAAGGCATACAACTCCCTCGCTCTCGGCGATTGTTTTGCGGCGGCCCTCGGAATGGAGCGGCGCTGTCCGGTCCTTACGGGCGATAAAGAGTTCGAAAAAATCGGAAAGCTGGTAAAGATGGAATGGCTATAAGGAAGTGGAACTGCGGTCTTTGCGGTCCCATGGGAAAGATGTTAAAATAGACTGACCAGACTGACTATATGGAGGTTTTATGGACAAATGGCAGTTGCAGGAGGCAAAGGCCCGCTTGAGCGAGGTCATTAAGAAGGCAAAGAAGGAGGGCCCCCAGGGCATTACCGTTCACGGGGAGCCAACGGCGGTTGTGATTTCGAAAGAGGAGTACGAAAAACTCAAACGTCCAAAGGGGAGCTTTGTTGAATTCATGCGCCGTTCCCCGCTATACGGCCTGGCGCTTGAATTAAGGCGAGAGCAAACCCTTACGCGAGAGGCCGATGTCGCATGAGTTATCTGCTCGATACCAATATCATCTCTGAAACGGTCCGCCGAAGTCCGAATAAAAGGGTGATCGAATGGCTCGATCGCGTCCCCGGTGAAGCGCTTTTCGTGAGCGTCCTTACTCTCGGCGAGGTCCGCAAGGGCATAGAGGCGCTTCCTGATAAAAAAAGGCGCGAGAAGCTGCGCCTATGGCTGGAGCACGAACTCCCGGCATGGTTCGAGGGGCGGGTGCTCCCTGTGGACCTGGCCGTGGCCGACCGCTGGGGGCGGCTCCTTGCCGAAGTGGGCCGTTCTGTCCCGACCATAGACAGCCTTCTCGCCGCGACGGCGCTGCATCATGAGCTGCGGCTCGTCACGCGGAATGCAGGGGATTTCGATTATCCGGGGCTTGAGGTTGTAAATCCCTTCGGGTAGGAACTGGACAAGTTACAATGTGTCGTATTTTTCGGATTTGTAGGGGCGCCGCTTGCTGCGCCCTGTTTTTAATTCAAATTCCCCGAACGGGGGTAATTCCGGGGACAGCATACTTAATTCTTAATAACAAACAAGTTATTGGCCTCCAAAAAAATTTTCACTTAGCATGCCTCCTGAAAAATTCAGCGGCCCCGGCCTTGTCCGTTTTTCCCTCAGCCACGGAGCGGACCATCTTCTCGAAGCTCGCCTCGCCGGCATGAATCTCTATCCCGTTCATAAAGAGAAAAACCACTGAGGCCACCGCTCCCGTCCGTTTGTTTCCGTCTATAAACGGATGGTTCCGAACGATGTGGAAGAGATATGCGGCGGCCATCTCATAAATATCCGAATGGAGATAATCCTCGCCGAAACCAGCGGCCGGCATCGCCACGGCGGACTGCAGTAACCCGATGTCGCGGATGCCGTGGCTTCCGCCGTACCGCTCTATCTGGTCACGGTGGATTTCAAGAACCTCGTCAAGTCCGAGGAAGAGGGGTTCCGTCAACCGGCAAGCCTCTTAAGCGCACGCCCGTATTTTTTGTTCGCTTTTTCAATCGCTGCCCGAAACTGCCGTTTTCTCTTCTCATCCCTTACCGGCGCGACGAGCAGTATCTTGCCGTCCGTTGAGATGTCAAGCGGGGTCTTGTCGTCGATATTGAGGAGTTCAAGCACCCCTTTGTCTATTACAAGCGCCAGACTATTGCCGTGCCTGGTCAGTTTTTTAATCATTGACCCATCCTCCTATGGTTCTATCATTGTTATTACAATGTATCACTAAATGGGATTTTGTCAAGCGTGCCGAAAACAATTTCAAACCTGAGCGCCATTTCAGGCGTAATTTAAAACAGCAATTCGAGCTGGGATTCCTGGCCGGGGAAGAGGATGGGGTACTCGTTCGTGAAGCAGGCCGTGCAGAAGTCGTCTGGATTGGGCACGTTGGCCATGAGCCCCTCGATGCTCAAGTAGGAGAGCGTATCGGCCGTTGTATATCGCCTTATCTCCTCCACATGGTGTGTAGCGGCTATAAGCTCCTGCCGCGTGGGCGTGTCGATGCCGTAAAAGCACGGGCCTATTGTCGGGGGAGAGCTTATCTTCATGTGGACCTCGCTGGCCCCGCCCCCTTCCCGGAGCATCTTCACTATCTTTTTGCTCGTCGTGCCCCGGACTATGGAGTCGTCCACCACGATAATGCGCTTTCCTTCGAGGAGTTCCCTCACGGGGTTCAGCTTTATCTTCACGCCGAAGTGCCTGATGCTCTGCTTGGGCTCTATGAAGGTGCGCCCTATGTAGTGGTTCCTTATGAGGCCGAAGTCGAAGGGGATCCCGCTCTGCTCGGAATAACCGAGGGCGGCGGGGACCCCCGAGTCCGGCACGGGTATGACGAGGTCCGCCTCGACGGGGGCCTCGATGGCAAGCTGTTTTCCGAACCGCTTCCTGACGGCGTTCACGCTATGCCCGCCGAAGATGCGGCTGTCGGGCCTTGCGAAATAGACGTACTCGAATATGCAAAAAGCCCTCTCGGTGCTCGGGGCGGCCCTGTAGGACGTGAGCCCGTTGTCATCTATGACGAGCATCTCGCCGGGCTTGATGTCTCTTATATAGTCGGCGCCTATCAGGTCGAAGGCGCAGGTCTCGGAGCCCACAACATAAGCCCCGTCTATCATGCCCAGCGACAGGGGCCTCACCCCGAAGGGGTCGCGGAGGACCACCATCTTTTTTTCGAAAAGCATTATAAGGCTGTACGAGCCGGAGACCTCCCCCACGGCCTGCACTATGCGGTCCCGGATCGTGCCCTCTCGTGAATGGGCTATCAGGTGTATAAAGACCTCGCTGTCGGATGTGGACTGGAATATCGCGCCTTCGTCCTCGAGCTTTTTACGGAGTTCGAATGCGTTTACAAGGTTGCCGTTATGCGCAATCGCAAGTTGCCCCAGGGAGAAATTGGCCATTATGGGCTGGACGTTCTTGGGGTTGCTCCCGCCCGCCGTCGAATACCGGTTATGGCCCACGGCGGCGTACCCCGGAAGCCGCTTCAGGCGCTTTTCCGTGAAGACGTCGGCCACAAGGCCGATGCTTTTTTCAAGGTGGAGCTGTTTGCCGTCCGAGGAGCATATGCCGGCCCCCTCCTGCCCCCGGTGCTGAAGGGCGTAAAGGCCCAGGTAGGTCAGGTTTGAGGCCTCGGGGTGTCCGTAGACCCCGAAGACCCCGCATTCCTCTTTGAACTTATCGGGCCTCATGCCTTGCCCCGCATATGCTCTTTTAATGAATTGCGATAAATGTCTTTAAGCTCTTTAACCGGGAGATCGATCTCCTTATTTATTTTAAGCCTCTCACCTCCGATTTTTCCAAGGACGGCAAAGGGAACGCCCCATTTGGAGGCAAGCTCTTCCAACTTTCTTATGTTTCCACTTTTAAGGGATACGATAATTCTGGAGGCCGATTCGCCAAAGAGGAGGGCGTCCTTGCGGATTTCCCTTTTAATGGTTGCCTCCGCGCCGATATTGCCCGAGATGGCGCTTTCCGCTAATGCTGTTGCAAGGCCGCCCTCGGAGCAGTCGTGGGCGGCCTTAAGAAGGGGCAGGGCTTCGAGCATTAGTTCATGAAGCTTTTTCTCGGTTTCAAGCGAGAGGGCAGGGGGCATCCCCTTTTCCATGCCGTGTATCAGGGCCAGGTATTCGGAGGCCCCGAGTTCTTCTTTTGTTTCGCCGAGGAGGACTATAATATCTCCGGCGTCTTTAAAGCCCTGGGTGAGATACATACGGGCGTCTTCGAGGAGCCCAACCATCCCGATAGTAGGGGTGGGATAAATTGCGTATCCTTTTGTCTCGTTATAAAAGCTTACGTTCCCGCCTATAACGGGTGTATGGAGGGCGCGGCAGGCATCGCCTATCCCTCTTACGCACTCTATGAACTGCCACATGACCTCGGGCTTTTCGGGGTTGCCGAAGTTCAGGTTATCGGTTATGGCAAGGGGCCTCCCGCCCGAGCAGACCACGTTCCGGGCGGCCTCGGCCACGGCATGCATCCCGCCCGTATAGGGGTCCAGGTAACAGTACCGGCTCGAGCAGTCCACGCTCATCGCGAGGGCTTTCTCCGTGCCCTTTATCCTGATTACGGCCGCGTCCGAGCCCGGAAGCACTATCGTGTTCGTGCGCACCATGTGGTCGTACTCCTCCCAGATCGTCTCCTTGGAGGCGACATTGGGGGAGGCGAGAAGCGTTTTGAGCACCTCATTGCAATCTATATTGCAATCCTCGGGAAGAGGGATGCTTTTTAAATCGAGGCTCTGGAGTTCGTCCTGCCCTTCGGGCCTTTTTGCCGGACGGTCATAAAGGGGCGCTTCGCTCGATATCTTTTTGGCGGGTATTTCGGAGACGGTTTTTCCGTGCCATTTAACTTTCAATATGCCGTCTTCGGTCACTTTTCCGATGACCACGGCCTCAAGGTCCCATTTCCTGAATATATCGAGGAGTTCTTCCTCTTTGCCCTTTTCGGCCACGATGAGCATCCGCTCCTGGCTCTCGGAGAGCATGAACTCATAAGGGACCATCCCCTCTTCGCGCGGCGGGACTTTGTCGATATTGAGCTCTATGCCGGTCCCGGCCCTTCCGGCCATCTCCGAGGAGGAGGATGTAAGGCCCGCTCCGCCCATGTCCTGAATGCCAACGATTAGGCCCTTTCCCATCGCTTCGAGGCAGGCCTCCAAGAGGAGTTTTTCCGTAAAGGGGTCTCCTACCTGCACGTTTGGCTTCTTCTGCTCCGCGTCGTCCGTGAACTCTTCGGAGGCCATCGTGACCCCGTGTATGCCGTCCCGGCCGGTCTTGGAGCCAACGTATATAACGGGATTGCCCACGCCCGCCGCCCGCCCCCTGAATATTTTTTCTTTTTTGGCAATGCCCAGATTAAACACATTCACAAGGATATTGCCGGAATAGCAAGGGTGAAAGTAGACCTCTCCGCCCACCGTGGGGACCCCTATGCAGTTGCCGTATCCGGCTATGCCGTCCACGACTCCGCCGAGGAGATGCCTCTGGAGCGGCTCATCGAGGGGGCCGAACCTGAGGGAATTGAGGCTTGCCACGGGCCTTGCCCCCATCGTGAATATGTCCCTCAATATGCCGCCCACGCCCGTTGCCGCCCCCTGATAGGGCTCTATGAACGAGGGATGGTTGTGGGATTCCATCTTGAAGACAGCGCAGAGCCCTTCGCCTATGTCTATGATGCCCGCGTTCTCTCCGGGCCCTTGCACCACCCATTGGGCGGAAGTGGGGAAATTCCTGAAATGAAGGCGGGAACTCTTGTAGGAGCAATGCTCGCTCCACATCACGGAGAAGATGCCCAGTTCCGTGAATGTGGGCTCCCTGCCGAGGATCTCCAGAATCTTCCCGTATTCCTCCCCGGTCAGGCCGTGCTCTTTTATCAGTTGCGGAGTTATCTCTGGTTCTTTCAAATCTTTTAGAACCGGAAAAACAGTATCTTTTATTCTAACACATGGGCCGCTTTGGAATCCCTCATGAGCAGGAGAAAAGCGCCTTCTAAAACCCATTAAGGATATATGAACGGGCTCCCCTTCAGGGTATTGTTGAATTTAAGCGGTTTCCCCGTGAACTCGAACACCGCCATGCCGCGCTCGCTTGTTTCCTTCCCTTCACGGCGCCAGGTGCCCTGCCAGCCCACGTTCACAGTGACCGTTTCGCCTTTTATATCCACCCACCGGGGGGTGAATTTAAGCTCAGCGGAGTCGAAGGGTTTCATGTCCTCTCTCAAGTCCTTGTAGCCGTTCTCGGTCGAGAGGGCCTTCAGGGCGGCGTCGTTTTTTTCGATATAGGCCTTTCTCAATTCCTCTATCGCCGAGAAGGCCTCGTTGGCGACTTTTACCTCCGGCGGGGGCTGTTTCTTCACCTCTTTTTTGGAGCAGCCCGGAGCGAAGAGGAGCGCGGCGAAGAGAAGCCCGGCCAGAAGGGGCAGAAGGGTCGTTATTTTAAAAATTTTCATGGTTCCTCCCATTTTCAAGTTGAGCCTGAGCGGGGGGTTAAGCGCCTTTTCCCGAGCAGAAAAGACCCGCCCCGACATTATTTATGAAAGGGGCTCCCGGTGTCAACTTTTTGAGGGAATATCAACTTTTGGGGGAATATCACTTTTGCGGGAATATCACTTTTGCGGGCAGGGCCGATATTTTGATAAGCTAATTATATATGAAGGTAAGGAGGCGTAAAGATGCTCTTAAGGGACCTGGTGATTCGGGTTTACGGCCTGTTTCCGGAACTCATCGAGGCCGTTGAACTCCTCCAAAGGGGCCTTCTGTATAGCAACGCGGATTCCCTCCAGGCCGCCGAGCGCCTCGCGCGGGAAATTTTGTCGCAGAAACGGGCCCTCACGGAAGAGATGGCGGAAATAGGCAGGGAGGAAAGCGAGGCCGCAAAATATGTGTCCATACCCGGGCACCTGGAGAGGATAGGGGATTACGTGCAGAACATGAGCAAGGCCCTTCAACTGAAGGCCAGAGAGAATATCCTCTTCAGCGAAAAAGCCATGGACGAGATCAATTTCCTTTTCGAAAAGACCAAGGACATACTCGGCAATACGGCCGACATGGTGCTGGCGAGGAACCTGATAATCGCGGGCTATATCAGGGAGGCCGGCGCGGCCCTCGAAAGGAGTGCTAACGATTTCGCCACACTGCACGAGGAGCGCCTCGTGGACGGGCTCTGCCTGCCCAAGGCCTCAGCCATTTACCTGGAACTCCTCGATGCCTTCAAGGCGATCTCCTGGCACACGAAGGAAATAGTCCAGAGGGTCCTTGAGCGGTAGTTATCTGAACCTCGCCCCGGAAGTGCTGGAGAAAAGGGCCTCCGCCCTCCGGGAACTCCTCAAGGACTGCACGGTTTGCCCGCGCCTTTGCCGCGTGGACAGGACCGCCGGAGAGAAAGGCTTTTGCCGGACCCTGGACAAGCCCTTTTTATCGAGCTGGGGACCCCATTTCGGCGAGGAGAGGCCCATAAGCGGAAGGCGCGGCTCGGGCACGATTTTCTTCGCCAATTGCAACCTTTGCTGCATTTATTGCCAGAACTGGTCCATAAGCCGGATGGCCGAGGGCACGCCGATATCCACTGAAAGGCTCGCCGATATAATGCTCGAATTGCAGGCATCGGGCTGCCATAATATAAACCTCGTGAGCCCTTCCCATCAGGTCCCCATGTTTGTGGATGCCCTTCTTGCGGCCTTAAAAAAAGGCCTCCGGGTCCCGATTGTCTACAATACCGGCGGCTATGACATGGTGGAAACCCTTAAACTTCTTGACGGGGTAGTGCACATCTACATGCCTGATTTCAAATACTGGGACCCGGAAGCTGCCGGAAAACTCTCGGGGGCCGCCGATTATCCCCAACGGGCCCGCGCGGCCTTGAAAGAGATGCACAGGCAGGCGGGCGACCTTGTCATTGAAGACGGGGTTGCTCGAAAGGGGCTCCTCGTAAGGCATCTGGTCCTTCCGGGAGGGCTTTCCGGGTCTACGGACATTATGCGTTTTATAGCCGCTGAGATATCGAAGGAAACTTACGTGAACATAATGGACCAGTATTATCCCTGCTATAAGGCCTGGAGCTATCCGCCTCTGGACAGGCGCATAAGCCCGGCGGAATATGAAGAGGCCGTTAATGCCGCCCTGCGGGCCGGAATAAAAAGGGTGGACGGGGTTACGGTTTAGAAAGGAGGGAAAGGGCCTCCTCCCTGCTCTTCCTGTAAATGGGGTTCCCCGGTCTCGACTCGAGGAGCATGTCCTCAAGCTTGATTATATGCAGGAAGACGTTCTTTTTATCCACCCTGTGCTTCCGGATGATTTCCCCGTTCTGAGGGATATTTTTTACATAGAGGGCGCTATTGTTCCTCAGATATACAAGCTCCCATTCGGGCTCCTCCGCGAGGGCGATGGAGAGGGGCACTATGTACCCGGATTCCTTGTAGACCGGAGGTATAAGGATGAAATTGATCCCGTAGGCGTCCAGGTCCTGTTTCCATCCGGACTGGGCCTTAAGTATGGCGTCCGCCAGTGCGCTCACCTCTTCATCGAGGGCCCTCCCGTCCGCGAAGACCTTGTAATCCGGATAAGCGGAAAAGATGAGAAACCCCCCCCACGTATAATCATTGTACATGGGGGGCTGTATGCGGTTTTCCTTCATGAATTGCACGGCCCCCCGGGGGTACCACGGGCTTACCCACTCGCCCGTCACATAGGGCCTCAAGGCCCACCCGACGCTTCCCTGGATTTCCCATATATAAAGAAAACCGGTGACAATAAGGGCGGCGAGGACGGCGGCGACAATGGCCTTCAAGGGGATTTTAGGCTTGAGCCTTTCCCTTGATTCCCACAGCTCATGGAGGCCCTTGCCCATGAAGAAGGCCGACAGTATCAAGGCGAACATAAGCCCCCGCGAGTAGAAATTCGCGAAGGCATTAATGAAGGATACGGCAAGGAACTCTGCAGGGTCGAATTTTTTCCTCACGATGTATTTCACGAGGAGCAGGGCCGCCAGAATCCCGAGCATTACCCAGTAGTAAAGGATCCAATGGTAATGGAGGTCCCGGTAAAAGTAGATCAGGGGCTTGTATTCGAGTATGTTCTCTGAGACCCAGCCGGGGCCTTCGTTCATATAACCGCTCCAAGATGGGCTATGAGTCCCCGAAAAGTATTATAAAAAAGCGTGAACCCGTTCGGGTTGAGTCCGGTGGCGAGGACCCCTGAAAGTGCCCCGATGAAAAAAGCGGGGTTTGCGGGTTCGGGCGATCTCATGAGCCTGTTGTAAATCCATCTCGCACCCTCTCCCGCGATATAGAGGGCAATTATCATGTCTCCGATGATGTACCCCCCGTGCACGTTGGACCAAACCGCCATGAGGAGGGGGAGGAAGAGGAGTGCCCTCTTCTTTTTTCTCCTCAGGTCCTCGAGCAGAAAGACGGCCATGAGCGCGAGGAGGAAGGAGAGGCCCTGGGGGCGCTCGAAGGCGTAATAAAGCTGGGTCGACAGCATGAGCCCGACGAAGGCAAGGGCGCCCAGGGCCAGCCACGGCGGGCTCCCCCTTTCCGTAAGCCACAGGTATATGGCAAAGACAGGGAGCACGATGAGGAGCCCCCGCAGGAACCCCACGCCGGCAAAGCCGCCCACCCTGTAGGAAGAATAAAAGACGACCTGTGCCAGCCAGTTCGCCTGAAGCCCGGCGACCTGCCCCTCCGTGAGTTCCCTGGGGCCTGTGTACGAGAAGAGGTCCTCATCGGGTATGTCCTTCGTCTTCGCGATGTATTCGCCGGTCTTTAAGTGCCACCATATATCCGGGTCGTTTATGCTGTAATTGGTGGTAATCCCGAAGAGGTATACGAAAAAGAGGAGGGCCGGGATATGCCAGGCCCAGAGCTTAATCTTTTTTGCGTCCATACACGTCGTCAAATCTTATTATATCGTCTTCTCCAAGGTGCTCCCCGCTCTGTATTTCTATTATTTTTAAGGGTATGAGGCCCGGGTTTTCGAGCCTGTGCTTCACGGTGGCCGGTATGAACGTGCTCTCGTTCTTGTGGACGTTGAATGCCTCGTCCCCCTTCTGCACCTTCGCCAGGCCCGAAACGACTATCCAGTGCTCGCTCCTGTGGTTGTGCATCTGCAGGGAGAGGCGCGCCTTGGGCTTCAAGCAGATATGCTTTATCTGGTACGTGGGCCCCTTCTCGAGGACAAAGAAATGCCCCCACGGGCGTTCTTCTATCTTGGGCAGGAGATATTCCTCTTTGCCCTCTTTCTTTAATATCTCGACGAGGGTTTTGACCTCCTGGACCCTGTCTTTGGGGCATATGAGCGTGGCGTCCGAGGTGTCCACAATCACCGTGTCCCTCATCCCTATCGCGGCGATGAGCCTTCCGGAGCTGACGATTATGGAGCCTTTCGTGTCCATTTTGACCACATTGCCGAGGACCACATTATTCGATTCGTCTTTTTCAAGCACCTGGTCCAGCGCGTTCCAGCTTCCGATATCGGACCAGCCGAAATCCGCTTTCACTACCGCCACCCGCTTCGAGTTTTCCATTATCCCGTAATCTATGGATTCGGATTTCAAGGCCGCATAGACCCGCTTCAGGGCTTCCCGCTCTTCCATCGTATTCAGGGCCTTTTCGGCCTTTGAGAAGGCCGCGTGGAGTTCCGGCATGTATTTTTTGAATTCGTTTATTATGTCCCGGGCCCTGAAGAGGAATATCCCGCTGTTCCAGAAATAGGAGCCGTCCTTCACGAACTCCGCGGCCTTCTTGAGGTCGGGTTTTTCCACGAACCTTTTTACCTGATATACGCCCTTTTTTAAACTCCTGCCCGCATTGATGTAGCCGTATCCGGTCTCGGGCCGCACGGGGACTATGCCGAAGGTGACGAGCTTCCCCTCCCTGGCGACCGGCACGGCCTGCCTTATTGTTTTTTTGAAGCTCTCCGCATCTTTTATGAAATGGTCCGAGGGGAGGACGAGCATGAGCCCGTCCCTCTTCCGTTTTCTTATTTTAAAGGCGGCAAGCGCGATGGCGGGGGCCGTGTTCTTGCCTTCCGGCTCTATAACGGCGCAGGCCGAGGCGAGCGAATCTTTCGTCTGCCATTGGACGATGTCGCTGTGCTGGCCCGTGGTTATTATCATGAAATTCTCGGGCGGTATCTCCCCCTCCAGGCGGTGTATCGTGCTCTGGAGGAGCGTCCTGTCCCCAACAATCCTCAGGAACTGTTTCGGGAAGGTCTCCCGGCTCAAGGGCCAGAACCTTGTCCCTTTTCCGCCCGCCATGATCACGGCAAAGAGATTTTTCTTCAAGGCGAAGCCTCCTTCTTAAGGGCTTTTCTGTTTCTGCTGAAGGGCCCTTTCAGATAATTCCTCATCTCCGCGAACCTTAACCGGAAGGGGACCCATGCGGCCTCCCTTATGATCTGTCCGCTCATTTTGGAGATCCCGGTCAGTCTTTCCGTAAAGATTATGGGTATCTCGCGCACCGTGAACCCGAGCCTCGCCACGTGATAGGCCATCTCTATCTGGAAGGCATACCCTTCGGAGCGGACCTGCTCCAGTTTTATCTTCTGGAGGGCCCTCCTGCTGTAGGCGCGAAAGCCGCTCGTCAAATCCGATACCCGGAGGCCCAAAAGCTTCGAGGCATACAGGTTCCCCATCTTCGAAAGCAGAAGCCTCCGGAAATCCCAGCCCACAACGCTGATCGTGCCGTTCATGTACCGGGAGCCCACAACGAGGTCCGCCCCCTCCGATATCTCGTCCTGGAACTTGGGGAGGTCCAGAGGGTTGTGCGAGAGGTCGGAGTCCATCTCCACAACACAGTCGTATCCCTTCTCGAGCCCCCACCGGAAACCGGTGAGATAAGCCGTGCCGAGCCCCATCTTGCGGGGGCGCTTTATCAGGTTTATCCTGCTGTATCTGCCGGCCCAGTGCTCCGCCAGCTCCGCTGTCCCGTCCGGCGAGTTATCGTCGATTATCAGCATGTCGAAGCCTTCGAGGGAGAGCACTTTTACGAGGACCACCGGGAGGGTCCCTTTTTCCTTATAGGTGGGCAATATAACAAGGGTTTTGAGCACGACATTCATTATAATATAAGAGATATAGGAGAAACAAACCTGTGACAAAGCCTTGTCTTCATATGGAGAAGCGCATCTTGGAACGCATAAGCAGAGGGATACCCCTGGACTTGAGGCCGGACCTCGTCCTTGACATCTGCCATTTCCCCATCGAGGACGGGGGAGGGATCACCTGCAGGACGCCCTGCCCGCGCGGCGGCCCGTATTGCGCGAATTAGGGAGTTAGGAGGGGTGAGGGGAGGTGATCCGCCTTTTTAAGCGCCCATTCCCTTATGCTCTCCACCATGGCTTCTATCGTCGCCTCGCGCGGCATGATATCAACTTTAAGGCCCTCTTTTTCCACCCTCGCCGCCGTAACGGGGCCGATGACGGCAATTGCCACATCCCGGAAGAGTTCCTTCGGGTCCTCGTCCATAATTTTCAGGAAATTCGTGAAAACGGCCCCGCTTGTGAACGTGGCAATTGTAATGCGCCCTTCTTTAAAGAACCTCTTGAGCCGTTTCCCCCTCGCCTCCGGGACGACGGCCCTGTAAGCGGCAGGCACATCGATCGTGCCGCCAAGCTCTCTCACTTTTTCGGGGAATATCTCCCGGGCCTCGAGGGCGCGGGGGAGCAGGAATCTTTTCCCGCGAAATCCGGATGGATAAAGCTCCGAGAAGGATTTTATAAGCCCCTCGGCCCTGAACTCCTCGGGCACAAGGTCCACCGTGAGGCAGAATTCCTCCACCCGCTCCGCCGACTTTTTTCCCACGGCGCATATTTTTACGCCCTTCATCTCCCGGATATCCATCCCAATGCTCTTTAAACGCTCGAAGAAATATTTCACTCCCGTTCCGCTCGTAAAAATGAGCCAATCGTATTCGGATATTTTCAAAAGGGCGTTGTCGAGGGCTTCCCAGGACTCGGGGGGCTTAATTTCTATTGTGGGAAATTCGATTATCTCCGCGCCGAGTTCGGCGAGCGGCTCAAAGCCTTCCGAGGGTTCTCTCGTCAAAAGTATCCTGTGCCCGAAGAGGGGCTTTCGCTCGTACCAGGCCAGTTTCTCCCTGAGCTTTACAACGTCCCCTATCACCATTACGGCGGGTGGCTTGATGTCTTTCTCCCGGACGGTATCGGCTATCCGGGAGAGCGTGCTAACGACGGTCCTCTGCTCGGGCCTCGTGCCCCATCTGATAACCGCGACGGCTGTATCGGGGGCGCGCCCGTTATCCATAAGTGTTTTCGTAAGAACGTCTATGTTCTTTACCGCCATAAGGAATACAAGCGTGCCCACGCCCGTCGCCAGATGGGGCCAATTGATGGAGGAGTTTTCTTTCGTGATGTCTTCATATCCGGGCACGACCGCGAATGAGGAGGAGTATTTTCTGTGCGTGAGCGGTATCCCGGCATAGGCTGGGGCGGCTATGGAAGAGCTTACGCCGGGGACGACCTCGAACTCTATGCCTTCCGCGGCCAGGGCCTCGGCCTCCTCGCCCCCCCTGCCGAAGACGAAGGGGTCCCCGCCCTTTAGCCTGCAAACGTTTTTCCCCTCTTTGGCCTTCTCCACGAGGACGGCGTTAATCTCGTCCTGGGTCATCGTGTGATGGCCGCCCCTTTTCCCGGCATATATGAATTCGGCCTCGTGCTTTATGTAGTTCAGCACCTGCGCGTTCAGGTGAAAATCATAGACAACCACGTCGGCTTTTTTGAGGCAATTGAGCCCCTTTACCGTTAGAAGCCCTATATCGCCCGGCCCGGCCCCGACAAGGTACACTTTTCCCTGTTTTTTCATGGTCTTTGATTTTAACACACCCCCACCATTTCACCCCCCACCCATTTTCACCCCCACCCTCGCCCTCCCCCGTCAAGGGGGAGGGGACAATTTGAGTATGTTTCTTAATCTTTAGCCGGCGCTTATCCTTACTTTTTTTATCCCCTTTAGTTGAGAAAGGTCCGAGAAGAGTTCCATAAGGGGCACGCCCTTTTTAAAAGATGCCGTTATAAGGTAGGCGATATCGCCCGTCGCCATCTCCTTTTCATATTCCGCGCTTAGAAAATTCCCGTATTTATTTATCACGGGGCGGAGTTCCGCTTCCATAAGGGTCCCGTCAGTTATTACGGATATGCTTTTAAAGAGGTCTTTAGGTATCCTGCGCTCGATTATCCGGAGCACCCAGAGTGTGAAATAGGTGAGCAGAAATGTTATCAGGGCCGGCAAATAGAGACCTCCGCCCACGGCAAGCCCAATGGCGAAAAGTATCCAGATGGAGGCCGCCGTGGTAAGCCCGTAGACCGTGCCGCGCGTTTTTATTATCACCCCCGCCCCCAGAAAGCCGATGCCGGTCACCGCGCCGGCGACAATCCGGCCGGGGTCCAGTCTTACGATATCGGGGTCCAGGGCCGTGAGCCTGTAATAGTTCTGGGAGATGAGCATTATGAGGACGGCGGAGAGGCAGACGAGCAGATGGGTCCTGAGCCCGGCGGGCCTCCCGTGGGCCTCCCGCTCGAACCCTATGATGGCCCCGAGCGCGGCCCCGGTAACAAGGCGCAGGACTATCTCGTAAGGGGAAGTCATATCCATTCCTCATTTGTCATTCCCGCAAGCGGAGCGCGTCGGGAATCCTTCTTCGAGAACAGGAGGGATTCCGGACAAGCCGGAATGACAAGAATAAACAGCATCATGCGGGCTCCACCCTGGCGAATTTTCGCCTCCCAACCTGGATTATATACGAGCCTTTCCCGAGCTTATGGCGGGTGTCCGCAACGCGCTCGCCATTCACCTTTACGCCGCCCTGTTTTATGAGGTCCACGGCCTGGGAAGTGCCCGCCACAAGCCCGGCATACTTCATGATGACCGGAAGGGAAATAAGCTCCGCGTCCCAGCTTATCTTGAAGACCGGCATATCTTCCGGGAGTTCCCTCGACCTGAAGACGTGCTCGAAATTCTCCTTTGCCTTAAGGGCCTCTTCCTCTCCCCAATACCGGGCCACGATCTCCAGCGCAAGGTCTTCCTTTGCCTTCATCGGGTGTATCGAGCCGTCTTTTATGCCGGCCTTTAGTCTTTTCAGCTCCTCGTTAGGCATATGGCTTAAAAGCTCGTAGTAGCGGAGCATGAGCTCATCGGTAACGGACATGAGTTTGCCGAACATCTCGTTTGCGGGCTCGGTAATCCCGATATAATTCCCCAGGCTTTTGGACATCTTCTTTACGCCGTCCAAGCCTTCCAGGAGCGGCATGAGGACAAGCGACTGGGGCTCCTGCCCGTAGGCCTTCTGCAACTCTCTTCCAACTATTAAATTGAACTTCTGGTCCGTCCCGCCCAGTTCCACATCGGCCTTTAATTCCACCGAGTCGTAGCCCTGAATGAGCGGATAGAGGAACTCGTGGATGCTTATCGGGCACTGGCTCTGGTAGCGCTCCCTGAAGTCCTCCCTCTCCAGCATGCGGGCCACCGTGTACTGGCTCGCTATCCTGATCAGCTCTTTCGCGCCGAGACGGCCCATCCAGCGCGAGTTGAACTCTATAACCGTTTTTTCGGGGTCCAAGACCTTGAATATCTGCTCCCTGTATGTGCGCGCGTTCTCGGCCACTTCCTCTTTGGTGAGGGGTTTTCTCGTCTCGCTTTTCCCGGACGGGTCCCCGATCATGCCGGTGAAATCGCCTATGAGGAATATGATTTCGTGCCCCAGTTCCTGGAACTGGCGCATCTTTTCGAGGAGCACGGTATGCCCTATGTGGATGTCCGGGGCCGTGGGGTCGAAGCCCGCCTTTACGCGGAGGGGCCTCCCTTTTTCGAGCTTCTTTAAAAGCTCCTCCTCGACAATTATTTCGACCGCGCCGCGCCTGATTATCTCAAGTTGCTCTTTGGGGCTTTTCATAACATTAATTTAATGAGATTTTAATAATATACTCCGAATCCCGGCGCAGTCAAATTACGGAGGTCAAACTACAGGACTATCTGAAATTCGCGCGGCCCCCTTTTGCCGAGATCGATTTCGAAAGTTTTAGCTGCGCCCCTTTTAGGGGTGACAGTAACCCTGTATTTGCCGAAAAACCCTTTAAATTCGCATCGCCCCTGATATGAGGTCGTCCTCTGTGCCCTGGTCCACCATTTATTCTTGATCAAATCCATAAGGGCGGTATAAGCCGGCTTCGGCGACATATCTTCCCTAAGGAGCCCCGCAGGAGCGCCCTTCCATGCCTGGAAATCGGAGAAATTCCACCACAGTATGGCCTCAACAGACGGATGGCTGAACAATAACGTATAAAAATTTTTAACATACTCGGCCTGAATTTGTTCCCCCTCGGGCGTGGTTTTGGTCCCGAAGTTTCCTGCGACGGGAGTCCCGCTCAATATGCTTACCTCCGTAAAATGAATAGGCGCGTTGAAGTAGGAATAGCCTTCGCATGCGTTCCAGAGGCTCTCCAGGCTCCAGAGCTTGTCGTGCATATGGCTCTGGATGCCGATTAGGTCATAGAGCGGCTTCCCGTTCGAATCTTTTAAGTCCCTGAGCAGTTCAGGGTAGCCCTTATCGGGACCTATGCTCACCTCATTTATCATGAGAACGGCATCGGGGTCAACCTCCCGGGCGGTTTTAAAGGGCTTTTCGACAAATGGCAGCTTTCCCAGCTCCGAAAAGCACTTGGTCATCTTATCGTCCTCCAGGGGGGGCCGGAACGGATTGGAGGGTTCATTGAAGACCAGGTTGTAATCAAATCCCCCTTTGTAGTGAGACATGAATTCTCTCACCCGCTTTTCTGTTTCCATGGAAATTCCGTCGCAATCGTCAGGGACCCAGTCCGGGGTGGTACTGTTCCAGACCAGGTTATGGGCCAGGACCTTCATCCCGTTTTCGTGCAGGGTCTTGATGCCGGCATCGTAGGCCTCGTAATTTATCTGGCCTTCCCTCTGCTCATAAAGACCCCACCATACGGGGAGGGCGGTATAGTTCGCAAATTCGTAGAAATATTTTCTAACCTGCTCGGTTTGAGACTCGCTGGGCTTGGGTTTGTCTTTCTCGGCCCAGGCATCGAGTTCGATAGGGGTCAAGACCCTCCATACGGCTTCGCTATGGTTGGCCCCAAAAAGGAATTCGTGCCGTGTCTGCTCAATTTCGACGTCAGCGCCCGCAACGGGCTGGCCGTCAGCCCCGAGCACATTCAGGGTCGCAGTCCCCATCCGGTATTGCTCTATCCTCGAGTCGGCCCCCGCAAGGAGTTCCTTTTCCCTCGAAGAAAGGGTCAATACTCCCTCTCCCACAGCATTTTCCGTTAATGCATCCTCTCCCACGGCATTTTCCGTCATACCTCCGCTGCCGCAAGAGATTACTCCGGAAAGGGCTATGATGCTTATCAGAAGAGCGGTCTGGAACTCAAATTTCTTTTGAGCCACACTTGCCTCCTTTCCCTGTTAATGAAAAAAGCCGCCAGAGAAATTCCCTCTGGCGGCTCGGCTGACCTGGACATCTACTGCCCGGTAGTCCCGTTGCTCTGCGTCCCGGAGTTTCCCCCGGTTTGCTCTGAGCAGAGAGCTTGGCAAATCTTAAGGCAACTTGCTTTTTAAATTATGTAATCGGGATCACAGCCTCTCATTCCATACGGAAATAAAAAAGGGCGGCCCCGTCCAAGTATGAGATGGGGCCGCCCGGGGGTTATCGGTTAATACCGAGTTTTAGTCCGTCGTGAAGCTGACTGCCTCGCTCTGGACTATGTTGCCCTGGCCGTCATCGGCGACCACTTTCCAGTAGTAGGCGGCGTCTGAGTCGAGGCCGGATACGGTCTGGCTCATCTCGGTTACGGGCGAGGTCCCGCCCCCGCCCCCGCCTCCGCAGGAGACAAGGAGGATGCCGGTGACGAGGACCGCAAGGACGAAGAGGGCTATTTTCTTTCTCCTCTTCATCTTGCCGATAAAGGCCAGTCCCACAAAGAGGAGTCCGATGGAAGAGCCGATGCCGGCGTAAAGCCTGCCGTTTCCGGCGCTCGCGTCGGCTTCATCTTCATCGCTGTCATCGAACTCGGGATCTTTGCTGATCACCAGCTCGTATTCCACCTCGTCGCCGTCCGGGTCTTCCCCGATCTCCCATGTGAACTCAACGGAACCCTTGAGTCCTGCCTGGCCTTGCGCCGGGAATTTGGGCCTGGGCTTGGGAGGCGGGTTGTTTCCGGGAGGCAGCCCGTTCCCGCCGAAGCTCACCGTGACCAGGCTCTCGTCCGGGTCATTCGAAGGTATCCCGAGAGTTGAGTTGAAGCTGCCCTCGTTCGTGGGAACGAATTCCACCTCGATATGGCACCTTTCGTCAACTGCAAGCGCCCGCCCCGAGCAGTCTTCCTTCTTGACCCTGAAGGGCGCGGCCGGAGGCGCTATTGTGCCCACTGAGAGCACACCGTTCCCCTCGTTTATGACCGCGAGCTTCCGCATGGATATGCGGCCCGCGCTCACATTGCCGAAGGGAACCGAGAGGTCGTCTTTTGGGAGCACGGGGTCTTCCACTCTTATATCCGGCACCGAGGAATAGCTTGAACCCGTGCCGCTCACGCTCACCGTGACGGGGTTTTCATCCGGGTCGCTCGAAGAGATATCGAAGCTGTCGTTCATGGCCCCGCCCGCCGTGGGCGCAAATCCAACTGTAATGGTGCAGGTTGCCGTGGGAATGAGCGTCTTCCCGGCGCAATTTTCAGAGGCTATGCTGAAAGGGGCGGCGAGCGGATTTGCCGCGCCTACCGAGCCGATGACGAGATTTGCGTTCCCGTCATTTTTCACCGTTACGGTCTGCTCCGCTGAGCCGCCCTCGGCAACAATTCCGAAGGGTATTGCGAGGTCTCCGGCGGGCGCTGCCGAATCCGTAACCGTGATATCGGCCACGGGCAGCGCTATGCCGGTCCCGCTTACGTTCACTGTAACCGGGTTTTCATCGGGGTCGTTTGACGGAATATCGGAGCTGTCATTCAATCCCCCGACCACGGTGGGGGAGAACCTGATTTTTACAGTGCAGCTTGCGGCGGGCGCGAGGGTCTGCCCCGAGCAGCCGTTCGCCACGATGCTGAACGGAGCGGCAAGCGGGTTTGCCTGCCCTATATTGCCGAGCATAAGGTTTGCGTTCCCGTCGTTCTTTACCGTTACGGTCTGTTCGGCCCAGCTCCCCTGTGTCACATCCCCGAAGGGCACCGAGAGGTCATTCGTGGGCGCTACGGAATCCGTAACGGTTATATCGGCAAGAGGAGCGGATATTCCGTTTCCGCTTACCGTAAGAGTGGCCGGGTTCTCGTCCGCGTCATTTGACGGGACCGTGAAGGTGTCGCTCGCGGCTCCGGAAGCCGTAGGTGCAAACCTCACCTTGAACGTGCAGCTCGCAAGCGGCGCAAGGCTCTTCCCGGAGCAGTTGTCAAGCTGTATGCTGAAGGGCGCGGCCAGCGCGTTCGGAGTCCCTATCGCGCCGATCGTTAGATTGGCGTTGCCGTCGTTCTTTACGGTCACGGTCTGCTCCGACATAGTGCCCGTGGTTACATCCCCGAACGGGACCTGGAGGTCTCCTATGGGAGGAACGGAATCGGTTATCGTAATCTCCGGCAGAGGGAGCGCCGTGCCCGACCCGCTTACGCTCACAGTAACGGGGTTTTCATCGGCATCGTTCGAAGGTATATCGAAAGTGTCCGTGAAAGAGGCCACCGCTGTCGGTGAGAATTTTATCTTTATTGCACAGCTTGCCCCGGGTATGAGCGTCAACCCCGAACAGCCGTTTGTGGCTATGCTGAATGGAGCGGCAAGGGGGTTTGCGACACCCACGGAGCCGAGTATCAGATTGCCGGTCCCGTCGTTTTTAACCGTTACGGTCTGCTCGGCCCAGCTCCCCTGTGTGACGCCCCCGAAGGGCACGGAGAGGTCGGTCGCGGGCAGGACCGAATCCGTCACTGTTATGTCCGCAACTGCCGGGGCCGCCACCTGGAACGAGAACGGTACTTTTTCCCAGCCGTGCTGAGGGCTCGTGTTATTCGGATCGGGGGTCCAGTCCGCAAAAGCGGCGCCGGCTTTATCGTATGCGTTTCCGTACCAGCCGGCTTTCCATGTATACGAGCCCGGCGTGGTGGGGGCTGTAGCCGTAAGGGCAGCCGGGAAACTGGTTGTTGCCCGGACCACCTCTTTTCCTGATGAATCGAATATAGTCGCCCTGAACCATCCGAACTTGTTCCCGCCCGAAAAGGCGACCTGCATGGTCTCCCCGGGCTGGTAAACGGTTTTGTTCGGGGTGGCCAGGATATTTATGTCCGTCCCCCCTACCTGCGTGTGAACGCCGTGGGCGTGGCAGCCGTTGCAGGTGGACGTTGTGCCGTGACACGCGCTGCAGCTTTGGCTTGTGTAATAGCTGGATTGCGCGCCCGCCTCTCTTGCCGCCTCGGGCATAAACGCGAGCAGGGCAAAAAAGATGATGCTTATTAAAACGAGCCCCGTTCTTTTCATGCTTACCTCCTTCTCTCAAATGCTTTTTTTACTGATTTCCTTTACTTCACCGGCCTTCCGGCCACCCCTCCTTTCTTTTAGAAAATAAAAAGAGCCGCCGGAGAATTTCTCTCTGGCGGCTCGGCTGACTAAGACATATACTGCCCGGTAGTCCCGTTGCTCTGCGTCCCTGGGTTTCCCCCGGTTTGCTCTGAGCAGAGAGCTTGTTCAAAATTTTAATGGTATTTACCTCAAAAAAAGGTGACTACAAACACCTTTAAACAAAGAGCGGTCTATTTAAAAAGAAAAAAGTGGAGAAAATATGCGGAAAAAATGAAAAAAGGATGAAGATTAAAAAGGGCGGCGCTCAAATGAGCGCCGCCCTGAATTAAAAGGTACTGTTTTGCGTTAGAACCTGAACTGGAGCATGGCCGTAATGGTGTTGAAGTCCTCGACCGTATCGGTCTCTTTATCGAAGTCGGTATTTGCGAACTCGACCGTGTATCGGAGGTTCTGGCCCTTTACCAGATAGTTGAGGCCGGCCCCGATCCACTTTATCTCCTGGTCGAAGACGTCGTTGAGGTTCGCGAACTCCCATTTCTCATAGCGCCCGAAGAACTGCAAATTTCCGGGGCCGACCTTCTTCGGAAGGAGATAGCCGGCCTTCCCGTACCAGCCGTTCTTCTGGCCCGTTAGCCCCGTGCTCCTCGCGTCCGGGTCCCCTCCCTTGTAGGCGTCGTCGAAATCCACGTCGAGGTATGCCCCGGACGCAGTGAATGTCCCCGCCGAGGTGGGATATTCGAAGAAGAGGTCATACGTAAAAGCCGTGTAATCGCTCGCCATAGTTTGCGCGGCCACGTTGCCGAAAACGGCGTCGGGCTCGAACTGATAGCCTGCCCCTACTGTGAAGACCTTCTTCTGGCCCAGATACGTGCCGGAGTAGGTGAGGCCGTCTTCGGGATCGAGTAGAGTAAGATGCACCCTCCCGGTGTATCGGAGGGAGCTTTTGGGGTCGTCCCCCGTATCATTGCCCTTCATCGCGGCAAGCCTGTACTGGACTTTCGATTTTGCGAGGTTGCCCCAGGCTATCACGCCGTAGTCGCGCGAAAGCCTCGTTAGAGGAGTGTAGACGAAAAGGGAGCGGTCCAGGGAGAGCGGGTCAAAGCAACCTTCATTGTTTTCCCTCACGAGCTGGTCCTTGGCGAGACCGGCCCTTACCTTGAAGACGGGCGCCAGGTCTGCATTGTAATAGGCGTCCAGCACGTCAAACTCCTTTACCGGGCTATCGGCCACCATCGTCTCGAATATTCTTTTATCGCCCTGCTGCTGTATGGCGAGATAAAAGCCCTGCTTCTCGCTTATCTGACCCACGAACATGAGCCTGTTCCTTCTGAAGAAGATGTCCGTTGTGTCGTCATCGCCTTCCGGGCCGGAGCCCGTGTCCCTGTTTTGCAAATAGAGCTGGGCCGCGTAGTTAATCGTGAGCGATGACTCATCGCCGAAGTTTATCTTTGGGCCGGCCTGGACATGAACGGGCAAGATAAAAAGAAGGCCGAGGGCCAGGGCCGCTTTAGCGAGCAATTTGATTCCGTATCTCATTTGGTTCCTCCTGTATTTGCCGTCTTTCCAAGCCGCCATCAATAACCAGGGGCGCCGCCTCCGCCCCCGCCGCCAGTGCCGCCGGAGTAATAGGCGCTGTCTTCTTCCTCGATTCTGTTGCCGGTGATGTCATAAGCATAAACCGTGCCGCCCGCAGCCGGGTTCTCTATGCCCTCTCCGGCCGCGAGATAACCATTATTAAAGGTCATCAGTCCGCTGCGAGCCGGAGTATCCGTTCTCCACGGGGAATCGTTTGGAAGGTATCCGCCGTTCTCCAGCCCGGCAAGCTGGCCCCACTGGCTCCACGAGGCGTCATAGAGCTGGACTTTCCACCCCATGATATCCAGTGCGGCAAAGAGAGTGGAGGCTATATTGCCCGTCCTGCAATGGACATAAGCCGTCGTCGAGGGGACAAGGCCGACCGCGCCGAATACGGCCGCAATGTCGGCTTCCGGCTTATAGACCCTGTAATCAGTACCGCCTCCGTCGTAGTCTACCTCCTGGAAAAGACCGCCCCATGAAATGGCCGTTGCGCCGTTTATGTGCCCCTCGAAGGCCACGTAGTCGGTCGTTATGCCAGCGTCATTTGGGAATATGCCCGTGGTTTTCTTCTGGGTGCCGTCATAGCAGGAAGCGGTCGCGCCCCTTCCGTCAATTATCAGGGCGTTGGAAATCGTGCCCTCGGCTACTTGAATCATGTCCTGAAGTGAGGCTCTAAGGTCTCCTCCGAAGGAGGGATTATTCTTCACGCTATAGGTGGACGGACTGACTGTCGTGATCTCGCTTGTCAGCTCTCCCGGATAGGCGGCACTATAAGCCGCGTTCAGCCCGTCCAGTATCTTCAGCCTGTTCTTGGGGAACCCCCAGTAACGGAACGTGAAGTATGCCCTCGTAACCCTCAAATATGTGCTCGCGCTTCCTGACGATCCTGTGGCGCTCGTAAAGACTATGGTCGTGTTCCCGTTGATGCCGAGTCTTTGTATCAGCGCGTCCATGGTCGGCCCGCTGAGAACCATATCGGTTTCCGGGATTACGCCCTCGTTCCTTACTTCGTAGAGATCGCTGGGGGCTCCGGAGCCCCAAGTGACAAGGAGCGAGCCCGGGATGTGCCCGAGGTCAAAATTTGTTCGGAATTCGTTCACATCGAGTATTAACACCCTGTCATAGCCGGTCCCGTTCACTTTTCCCTTATCGACCCAGTCCTTCAGTATCTGGGGCGTGATGAGCACGTCCGTCTGGGTCGTTTCGGGCACATCGTATCCGCCTCCCCCCCCGCAGCTGAACAGGACCGGAATCAGCACCGCCAGCGCGGTTATGAAGAGAAGAACTCCCTTATTCCTCTTACAAAATAAATACATTGATTGCCTCCCGCAGGTCCCTTGAAAGACCTGGTTTAGTTAATCAAGAAAAACATCCACCTCAGGCGATGCTTCAAGCCTTTCCCCACCCCTGTTTAATTTTTTTCCTTAATAGACCACCTCCCGTGATGAGCCGATTTGGAAATCTGTAGATTTTACTAACTATACGGAAAAAAATCAAATTTGAATTATAAAATAAACTAAAGTTAAAATTTTGGGTTCTAAGCTACAAACAAAGCAATTTTAATTTCGATAGTAATTACTTGTCAATTTGTATTTCTGATTATAAGTCCCCGAAAAATTGTAATTTTTTGAATAACTAAATAAGTGAGTTTAGGAACATCCTCCCGCGGCCCCGCTGATTATACGAATAGCTTATAATTGAAAATACGGACCCTGTTTATGTAGACTTACCTCTGAATTGGGCAGGGAAACAGGGACAGATCGTTGAGATTAGAGGGCAACCGCAAGCTTATACTCATCCCGCTTTTTTTTCTCGCCCTCAAGCTTTTCACTTGGGGGTTCGGCTATTATCTTTCCTCAAGCGGATATATCCATTTCGACGCGCAGAATTACATGACCAATTTCCGTCATATTGAGCTGGATAACCGGGCCCTTTCGGGCGGGAAAAGGGATTTCTTCAACCTCTGGAAACACGCGGACAGCGAATGGTACCTGAGCATCGCAAAAAACTGGTATCCAACTCCAAATCAAATAGAAGAAGACCTGGCGAAAAATTTCGGCTATAAGTCAACCGAGCAGGAATCCATAAAAAAATACGTTTTTTTCCCTTTGTTTCCGGTCATTATCAAAATCTTCATGGCGGTGTTTCCCCTCGAGGCCGCGGCGTTTACCGCAAATTTACTGATAAATACCGGGATGGTTTGCGTTTTTATGCTTTTCATGAAAAAGTATTTCCCCCGGCATGAAGGGGGCGCCTTATGGCCTTTTCTCTTGATCTCCCTTTTTCCGTTTTCAATATTTTATTCTCTTTATTTTCCGGAATCCCTGTTCCTGCTCTTAAGCATGCTTGTTTTCCTGTTCATGAGGTCGCAAAGATATCTTTTAATGGCGGTATCGGGATTTCTCCTCTCCCTCACCCGCCCCAACGGGATGTTCATCGTCCTGCCCGTGCTTTTCCATCTGGCCGCAACCCGGCGCAGAGAGAGTAATTGCCCGGAGGGGAAAAAGGGCCTTGCGCCTTTCTTTTACGCCCTCATTATCCCGATGGGGTTTGTTGCTTACCTTTTTTATATCTATCTTCGGACAGGGTCCTGGGATTTTTATTACCAGGTGAATAAATTCGGCTGGGGGATCGATTTTTCGATGGTTGAAGAGAATCTGGCCGCAAAGCTGTATTTCTTTCGTAATTTTCCCTCGCTCCCCCTGCATTCATTTTCCAGGTCAAAGCTGGACGTGCTCGTATTCCTTCTCTTCGGTGTTATCATCTCCCTCATGTGGCTCAATAAGAAATTCCCCAAAGAGCTGACCCTCTGGAGCACTTTCATATGGCTTGTGCCCCTCGTTTCAAAGCCCGGGTTCCTCGCTTTTTCACGCTATATGAGCGTGAGTTTCCCGGTCTTCATCTTTATCGGCCTGTATATGAGAAGGACGCGGTATCTCATCCTGCCTGTTTTTGCCCTCGGATATTTTCTTGCACTCAAGGCGGTCCTCGAATATCGGTGGGTGGGTTGAAGTGGAGGATATAAGATGAAAAGGATCGCGATAACGATGGGGGACCCGCTTGGAATAGGGCCGGAGATAATCGTAAAGGCCCTCTCCGAAAAAAAAGTCCTCTCTTTTTGCTCGCCTGTTGTTATAGGTGACAGCGCCCCCCTTGAAAAGGCCATAAGGCTTTTAAAATCCCATTTAAAGGTGAAAAAAATCGAAAGCCCGGGGGAGAGCCGCCCCGCGCGGGGCGTAATGGAAATAATCGAAACGGGGACATTAAAAAAAGAGATTGCCACGGGGCCTTCGGCCCCTCGCAATGACAAAAGGAAAAAACCCGGCCCCACGAGGGAAGGCGGAATAGCCTCTTACGAATACATAAAGAAAGCGGTCGGGCTTGCCATTAACGGAGAGGTGGACGCCATCTGCACGGCCCCGATATCCAAGGAGGCCCTGAAGATGGCGGGCATCGATTTCCCCGGCCACACAGAGATGCTTGCCCGTCTTACAGGACGGAAAGAGTTCGCCATGATGCTTGCCGGAGGCCCGTTAAAGGTAATCCTCGTGACAACTCACGCGGCGCTAAAAGATATTCCTTCTCTAATAAGCGGCGAGAAGGTTTTTCAAAAAATCCTCATCGCCAAAAAGGCGGGGCGGATGTTCGGCATAAAAAACCCCCGCATCGCGGTCTGCGGCCTTAATCCCCACGCGGGCGAAGGGGGCGCTTTCGGGGACGAGGAGGCAAGTATTATAGGGCCGGCAGTTTTAAAGGCTGAAAAAAACGGAGTGCGGGTCACCGGGCCCCACCCGGCCGACTCCTTATTCAGGAAGGCATATCTCGGCCAGGTGGATATCGTGGTGGCGATGTACCACGACCAGGCCCTTGTGCCTCTTAAGATGATAGCTTTCGATACGGGCGTGAACATCACGCTCGGGCTCCCCTTTATAAGGACTTCCCCGGACCACGGGACGGCCTATGATATTGCCTGGAAAGGTGTTGCGGACCCGCGAAGCATGATCGAGGCACTGAAGATGGCGGCGCTCCTCCGTCCCGTTTCTTAATCTTCGACTTTGGCTTTCTTATTCACCCAGACCTGCTGGGCGATGGAGAGCAGGTTGTTGACGAGCCAGTAGAGGACAAGCCCCGAGGCGAAATTCAAAAAGAGGAAGGTGAATATAATCGGCATGAACATCATCATCTTCTGCTGGCGCGGGTCTCCTGCCGCGGGGGTCATCTTCTGCTGAAGGAGCATGGTCACTCCCATTACGATGGGCAGGACATAATAGGGGTCTTTCATCGAGAGGTCCGTTATCCAGAGGGCAAAGGGCGCGCCCCTCAGCTCTATAGCTATGCCAAGCACCTTGTAAAGGGCGAAAAAGACCGGTATCTGGATGAGTATCGGGAGGCAGCCACCCATGGGGTTTACCTTGTATTTTTTATATAGCTCCATCGTCTCCCGCTGCATCCTCTGGGGGTCTTTCTTGTACTTCTGCTTTAACTCCTGCATCCGGGGCTGGAGCGCCTGGAGCTTCTTCATCGATTTCTGCCCCTTGTTAATGAGCGGTATAAAAGGGATCCTCGTGACTATGGTGAGGATAATGATTGCCCAGCCCCAGTTTATGACCAGGCCCTGGATTTGTTTTAGGAGCCAGAGTATGGGCCGGGCGATGATTGAGAACTTTCCGAAATCCACTACGTTTTCAAGGCCCAGCCCAAGCTGTTTCAGTCTATCGATGTCCTTTGGGCCTGCATAGACCGTGAATTCCTCAACTCTTGGCTGTGTTGCCCTGAAGGCCAGGAGCATATTGTCTTTTTCGAACCATGCCTTTGCCTCGTCCATTTTTGTGCGAGATACAAGCCCGGCAAAGAAGTATTTGTCTTCCTGGGCTATCCATTTAAGGTCTTCCGTATAAACTTCCTGCTGTATTTTTGGTTTTCCGGAAAAAGTTCTTGCAATTTTCTCAAAGAAACCCTCTTTTAAAGGCTCGATCCTTTTCATTCCAGAAAGCAGCACCGGGCCGGTATGGAACCCGGCGCCGTCCCTCTCGTATATGCCGAACTCCGGCCCCAGGGTGATCATGTAGTCTGGAAGGCCCGAGACCTCGTCCCGCAGGTCGATCTTGTAACTGTCGTGGTAAAACGTATATGTGCGCCTTATGAAAGCGGTCCCGTCCGAGTATTCGAATACGATGCTCCCCTGGGGGTTTGTCTTATCAAGGGTTAAATTCTCCCCGCGCACGGAAAAATTCACCTGCGCGCCCTTCCAGTCGCCTCCCCAGCCGACGGCGAGCGGCAGGGGGCTCGCGGGCCTCAAGAGAGAGACATTTTTCGTTCTATCTTTCTGGTCTTTATATTCCTTGATGGTCCAGCTCTGGGGGACCGCCCCCAGGGTTGTAAACTCGGCTCTGTATTTTTCCGTTTCCACTTTAATCGTTTTTACCGCGGGCATTTCCGTCGGGGCCGGGAGGGCCGGAGCGGCCGGGGCCTTTGCTGCGGGGGCCGGGGCGGGGGCCTGGGCGGGAGCCTGGGCTCCCTTTTCGGCGGGCGCGGGCGCCTCGGGCGGAGGCGCGGTTTTGGCGAAAAAGAACTGGAAGGCGATGAGCACGAGCATCGAGAGCACTATGGCCAGGAGCGTGCGCGTGTCCATCAGTTCCCGCTCTCTCTTTTAATTACGGGGTCGTAGCCGCCGGGGTGCCAGGGATGGCATTTCATTATCCTCTTTGCCGAGAGCAGCCCCCCCCTCAAGAGGCCGTATTCGGCGACCGCCTCCCTGGCATAAAGAGAGCACGAGGGACTGAACCTGCACGACGCGGGAAAGAGGGGAGAAATTGCCGTCCGGTAAAGCTCTATCAGAGCAACCGCCAATTTTTTGAGCATCTTTTTAAGCGGGTTAAACGGAGAGCCTCTTTCTGCCCTTGGCCCTTCTTCTCTTGATAACGAGCTGGCCGCCCTTCGAACTCATGCGGCCCCTGAAACCGTGGTTCTTCTTTCTTCTCCTCGTATGAGGGTGATATGTAGTATATGTTCCGCCCATAATCGAGAAGTATAACCTCCAAATCCCGCCAAAGTCAATAAAAAATCAAAAGATGCTTTAAAATAAAACGGGAATGGAGTAAAATAATTTCTTCCAAAACATTCCTTTATTTCGGGAGGAGGTGCATATATGGGATATGTTTCGGCGCTCAGGTGCAGGGAATGCGCGAGGGAATATCCCGTCGAGCCGATATACGTCTGCGAATTCTGCTTCGGGCCGCTCGAGGCCGTTTACGATTACGAGAGGATAAAAAAAGCGCTCACGCGGGAGGCCATCGCCAAAAGGCCCAGGAACCTCTGGCGCTACCGGGAGCTCCTGCCCATAGAGGGGGAGCCCCAGGTGGGGTTCGATTCGGGCATGAGCCCTCTCGTAAGAGCGGAGCGCCTCGCAAAAATCCTGGGCGTGAAGGAACTCTATATAAAGGACGATACCGTCATGCACCCGACGCTCTCCTTCAAGGACAGGGTCGTCTCCGTCGCGCTCACGAGGGCAAAGGAGTTCGGGTTCGACACGGTCGCCTGCGCTTCGACGGGGAACCTCGCACATTCGGTATCGGCCCTTGGGGCGAGGGCGGGCCTTAAGAGGTTTGTCTTCATACCGGCTTCGCTCGAGCAAAGCAAGATAATCGCCTCGCTTGTCTATGGGCCCAATCTCATAGCCGTGGACGGCAACTACGACGACGTGAACAGGCTCTGCAGCGAGATCGCAAATAAATACCGGTGGGCCTTCGTGAACATAAATATAAGGCCCTACTACGCCGAGGGCTCGAAGACCCTGGGCTTTGAGATACTGGAACAGTTGGGCTGGAAAGCGCCGGCAAGCGTAGTTATCCCCTGCGCCAGCGGCTCGCTCCTTACGAAGATATGGAAGGCCTTCAAGGAATCGGAGAAGATCGGCCTCATAGACAAGCTCGATTCAAAGATTTATGCCGCTCAGGCAACCGGGTGCTCTCCCATCACGACCGCGCTCAAGGAGGGCAGGGAAGTGATAAGGCCCGTAAAACCCGGCACGATAGCCAAGTCGCTTGCCATCGGGAACCCTGCGGACGGGTTTTACGCCCTTCTCGCAATTAAAGAGAGCGGCGGATGGGGCGAGGACGTCCCGGATGAAGAAATAATAAATGCAATGAAGCTCCTTGCAGGGAGCGAGGGCATATTCGCCGAGACGGCCGGAGGGGTGACGCTGGCGGTCACGAAGAAATTGATAGAGCAGGGGAAGATAGACCGCGAGGGGCCCATAATTGTGTGCGTCACCGGAAACGGCCTCAAGACGCAGGAGGCCCTTCAGGGCCACACGGCCCCCGTGCACCATATAAAACCGAATCTCGCATCCTTTGAGGATGTCCTAAAGAATATAGGGAGGTGAACCGAGATGTCCGTAAAGGTAAGGATACCGACCCCGCTGCAGAGGCTTACAGGCGGAAAGGAAGAGGTTGAGGCCGCCCCCGGGAAAGTCATGGATATAGTGAATAAGCTCGATGAGCAGTTCCCCGGCATAGGCGAGAGGATTTCGGAAGGCGGCAAGATACGCAGGTTCGTGAACATATATGTGAACGAGGAGGATATCCGTTTCCTCCAGGCGGAAGAGACCGAGGTCAAGGACGGCGACGAGGTATCCATAGTGCCCGCGATAGCGGGCGGGAGGGACCGATGAAAAGAAGGGTGAAGCTCACCTTCCCCCAGCATCTCATCAAAGAGCCTGTCATCTTCAAGATGGCAAAGCAGTTTAATGTCATGCCCAATATCCGGAGGGCCCGGGTGACCGAGACGGTGGGCGAGATGGTCCTCGAACTTGAAGGAGAGGAAGCGAACCTCGAAAAGGGAATCCAGTCCCTGAGAGAGCAGGGCGTACAGGTCGAGCTCGCGGAAGGTGACATGGTAGAGTAATATGCCCCCTGAAGAACAGCGGTGTTGGAGAGGGATCGTCGAGGAGTACGGGGGGTTTCTCCCCGTCAGTGAAAAAACACCGAGGGTAAGCCTCCATGAGGGGGGCACGCCCCTTCTCAAGTCCCGTAATCTCGTCAAAAAAGAGGGGCTCCCGGTAGGACTTTATTTCAAATTCGACGGGGCGAACCCGACAGGGTCCTTCAAGGACAGGGGCATGGCCATCGCAATCCCGAAGGCGCTCGAAGAGGGCTCGAAGGCCGTCATCTGCGCCTCCACGGGGAACACCTCGGCATCGGCTGCGGCATACGCCGCCAGGGCCGGGATAAAAGCCATTGTCCTCATCCCCGAGGGAAAGATAGCCCTGGGGAAACTCGCGCAGGCCCTGGTCCACGGGGCCCATGTTTTGCAAGTGGAGGGGAATTTCGACGAGGCCCTCTCGCTTGTCAAATCGATAGTGAAGGAATATCCGATAACGCTCGTTAATTCCATAAACCCTTACAGGATTGAAGGCCAGAAGACGGCGGCATTCGAAATTCTGGACAGGCTTGGCGAGGCCCCGGATTACCATGCGCTCCCCGTGGGAAATGCCGGAAATATCACCGCTTACTGGAAGGGATACAGGGAATATAAGGGGGCTGGGAAGTCTTCCCTCTTGCCCCGCATGCTTGGCTTTCAGGCCGCGGGGGCGGCCCCCATTGTGCTTGGAACGCGCGTGGAGCGCCCCGAAACGGTTGCCACCGCAATCAGGATAGGCAACCCCGCAAGCTGGCAGGGCGCGCTGGACGCGCTCACGGGATCCGGCGGTCGGATAGAGTCTGTTACCGATGAGGAGATACTTGCCGCGTACAAGCTCGTTGCCTCCTCCGAGGGGATATTCTGCGAGCCCGCTTCGGCGGCCTCCGTCGCGGGTGTTTTAAAGCTCGCCAAAGAGGGTTTCTTTAAAGGCGGAGAGAGAGTCGTCTGCACGCTCACGGGGCACGGCCTGAAAGACCCCGATACGGTCTTCAAGGTAGCGGGGGAGACTATAAAGGTCGAGGCCCGGCTCGAGTCCGTCAAAAAGATCATCGAAACCATCCTATGAAATATGTGATTCTTATCGGCGACGGGATGGCCGACAGGCCCCTTCCCGAGCTTGGCGGAAAAACGCCCCTCGAGGCGGCGTTCACGCCCAACATGGACAAGATGGCCAAAGAGGGGATCGCGGGCATCGCCAACACCCTTCCCGAAGGCCTGCCCACGGGCTCCGATGTGGCGAACCTCTCGATCCTGGGCTACGACCCGGCCATTTATTACACGGGTAGGGCGCCCCTGGAGGCCGCAAGCATGGGGATAGAGCTCCGGCCCGGAGATATCGCATTCAGGTGCAATCTCGTTTCGCTCCGTTTCAGCCCCGATAAGAGTAAGGCATATATGGAAGACCACAGCGCAGGCCGGCTCGAAACCGATACCGGCCATCTCCTGATAAGGGAACTGAATAGAGAACTTGCCTCCGAAAAAATAAAATTCTACCCAGGCGTGAGTTACAGGAATGTCATGGTCTGGTCCGGTGGAGAGGCGGGACTCGACTGCACGCCCCCCCACGACATTTTGGGCAGGGAAATAAGCGATTATCTTCCGGAAGGGCCGGGGGAGGACCTGATACGCGGTTTAATGCGCGATTCGGTGGACATCTTTGAGCGGCATCCGGCCAACATTGAAAGGATAAGGAGCGGAAAAAGGCCCGCAAACAGCATCTGGCTCTGGGGGCAGGGGAAAAAACCCGAGCTTCCGCCGTTCAGCGAAGTGTACGGGCTCCGGGGCGGGATGATATCGGCCGTTGACTTGACGAAAGGGCTCGGGGCATCTGCGGGGCTTCAGGTAATAAATGTGCCCGGGGCCACCGGGTATTTGAATACGAACTGGGCCGGGAAGGCCGAATATGCCCTGAGGGCGCTCGAAGGGGGCCTGGATCTCGTTTACGTCCATCTCGAGGCCCCGGATGAGGCCTCGCATGAGGGAAACCTCAAGGAGAAGATAGAGGCCATAGAACGCTTCGACAACCTCGTGGCCGGGGCGATACTGAGAGGAATAGAGGAGTTCGGCGAATATAGAATACTTACAATGCCGGACCACGCGACCCCACTCCAAGTGCGCACGCATACGCGGGACCTGGTCCCTTTTGTTGTTTATGACGGGAAGAAAAAAAACAGGGGGGCCGATTCGGGCTATAATGAAAAAATTTCCGGACTGGCCGGGGCCGTGCGCATTGAACACGCACACAGGCTCATGGGCCGCTTCCTGAAAGGGGAATTCGACTGATGCTCATAGTGCAAAAATACGGCGGGACCTCCGTTGGGAGCATTGACAGGATAAAGGCCGTCGCGGAGCGCGTCGCAAAGACCGCTCGGGCCGGCCATAAAGTGGCCGTTGTGGTCTCGGCCATGAGCGGCGAGACGGACCGCCTTATCGGGCTTGCCCTGAAGATTTCCGCGAGGCCCGACGAGCGGGAGATGGACCTTGTGCTCTCTTCCGGGGAGAGGGTGAGCGCGGCGCTCACGGCAATTGCCCTCCAGGAGGCGGGAGTTAAGGCCATGTCCTTTACGGGAAGGCAGACAGGGATAATAACCGACAGGGCACATACAAGGGCCCGCATCGAGCGCATATCGGGCGAGCGCGTGAGAGAGGCGCTCGATGCCGGGCACGTGGCTATCGTGGCGGGCTTTCAGGGGATAACCGAGACGGAGGACGTCACCACTCTGGGGAGAGGGGGCTCGGACCTCACGGCCGTTGCCCTTGCCGCCGCACTCAAGGCCGACCTCTGCGAGATATATACCGACGTGGAGGGCGTTTACACCGCGGACCCCAATATTGTCCAGGACGCGAGAAAACTTGCCAAAATATCATATGAGGAAATGCTGGAGCTCGCGAGCCTGGGCGCAAAGGTGCTCCAGACGAGGTCCGTTGAGTTCGCGAAAAAATACGAGGTCCCGCTCGTGGTGCTTTCAAGTTTTTCGGACGCGCCCGGCACTTATATAGTGAAGGAGGACGAGGATATGGAAAAGGTCTTGGTCTCGGGTGTAACTTACGATAAGAACCAGGCGAAGATCACGGTCCTGGGGGTGGCGGACAGGCCGGGTATAGCCGCGAAGCTTTTCTCGGACATAGCCCAATCGGGGCTTGTCGTTGACATGATAGTGCAGAACGTGGGCTCGGACGGCAAGTCCACCGATATCTCCTTCACGGTCCCCAAGACGGACAGCCGCAAGGCCCTCGACCTTACCCAAAAGATAATGGGCGAGATCGGGGCCACGGGCGTGGACTTGAAAGAGGACATCTCCAAGGTCTCCATCGTGGGCGTGGGGATGAGGACCCATTCGGGTGTTGCCTCAAAGATGTTCGAGGCCCTGGCCAAGCACGGCGTGAACATAATGATGATAAGCACCTCCGAGATAAAGATATCCTGTGTAATAGACGCGAAATACACCGAGCTTGCCGTTCGCGCCCTCCACGAGGCATTTGGACTTGGGGGAGGTGTCAAAGAAAAATAAATCCGCATTAAAATTTTTTCTCCTCAATAGCAGGGAATTTAAATCCGGCGATTCCAAGAATTTTTTTCTTTCGCAAGCAATGAAAGCAAAAAAGCAATATTTCAGAAGACCCGCCCCCTTTTTTCTGAGAAGATGCCCTTAATGCAAGCTGATTCCATCAGGTCATAATTCATTTATTTCCTGTTGGAGAAAAAAAGAGGCAGCCCTCTTGCTCCCGGAGAGGTGTGCCAATGAAGGGAGGTGGGAAAAAAAGAATAGGAATTTTTGAGGGAGCTTCTTTTAAAAAGTTGCCTTTTTTCATGTAGAAACTTTTTTACAAATAATCGGAATAATCGGAGGGTTGAAATGAAACGCATTCTCTTTTCAGTGTTGGTTGCGGGACTTATGGCTTTGATGGCGGCCCCGGCTTTTGCGCAGATACCCGGTTCCAAAGCGGCTGCAAGCGTAAGCTCTGTGGCCTTAATCGACGCAACGGACGGGACGCAGAGCTGGGACCTCATCCTCTCCAATGTTATACACACCCCCGAGAAGAAGGACCTCCTGATAGGCGTTTCCCTGGAGACGGGCCTTTATACCCGTACACAGGTAAAGAGCAGCGGCGGGACAAAGGATACTTCAAATTCCACGGCCGGGATACAAATCAAGGTGCTGGTGGACGGCGTTGAGGCCGCACCCGGCGTGGTCACTTTTGATAAAAGAAGCCAGACGCTCTCTGCAACCCTGGGCGGCTATTTCGCAAATTGCACGGACGCAAACGGGGACGGCATCACGGACGTGATGACGGAGTGCGACCTCCTTCCCGAGGAGATCGAACTCATTCTCGACACCATGGCGGCCCATCACTTCAATTTCGTAGTAGCCGACCTGAATTCCGGGGACCATTCTATTGAGGTTTATGCCGAAATAAAAACCGGCGCCTCATCCCAGAGCGGCTCTACAAGCGCCCTTGCCACCATCGGAAAAGGCTCTCTTACCGTTGAGGAGATCAGGGCCGTGAACGGCGAAGGTGGAATAGTCATTGAATAGCCTCTCTATCCTGAAGGGAATGGAATTTTTCGGGCGGGGGTTCAACCCCCGCCCGAAAGGGCTTGAAATGTTGAAATACCGCCTCGGGGCATTTATAATTTATCCACATGGACGCGCGGGCGCATATTGTCGTAAGAGGGCGGGTGCAGGGCGTCTTCTTCCGCTCGTTCACGCAGGGGGTGGCGCGTTCGCTTGGCCTCTCGGGCTGGGTCAGAAACCTCCACGACGGCTCCGTCGAGGCCGTATTCGAGGGGGAGAAAAAGAAGATCGCGGAATGTTTAAAACAGCTCCGGCAAGGCCCCCCGTACGCCCGGGTGGACGACCTTGAGGCGGAGTGGCAGCCCTTCTCGGGCGAGTTCTCGGGGTTTTCGGTCAGGTATTAACTAATGCCTCAAATTGGTTTCTTTTTCGTCATTCCCGCGATGCTTGTCCCCGCAAGTCGTAAGCGGGGAGCGGGAATCCAGATACTTCTTTTCAAGATTTGCGTTTTTTCTCTTAATAGAAATGCTGTCCTTAGAATTTATTTTGGACAGATATGAAGGAAAATTTACCTTAAGAGCCGGTTCTTTGAGTCGAGCTTGAAAATAACGGGCTTATGCCCCTTCACCTCTTTCTCATCGAGGAGGGCGTAGCTGAAGATAATGACTTTGTCGCCCACGGTCCCCTGCCTCGCCGTAGGCCCGTTCAGGCATATCTCGCCTTTTTTGCCCGGGATGGCGTAGGTCTCGAAACGCGCGCCGTTATTCAAATTGCTCACCTGCACCTGCTCATAGGGCAGAATGCCGGCCTTTTTCATGAGGGACGCGTCTATTGTGATGCTCCCCTCGTACTCAAGGTTCGCGTCAGTGACCGTACCCCTGTGTATTTTGCTTCTCAAAAAAGGCCTGAGCATAAGTTATATTTTACTCTATTATCTTCGGGACGCGGTAGAAGTCGTCCTTGCGGTCCGGGGCGTTCTGAAGTGCCTCGTCGGGAGCGAGAGAGGCCCGGTTCACGTCCTCTCTCATGACGTTCTTCATCTCTATTACGTGGGAAGTAGGCTCGACGTCTTTCGTATCGATCTCGTTCAATTTCTGGACGTACTCGATTATCGCGGAGAGCTGGCCCGAATAGAGCGCCAACTCCTCTTCGGTAAGAGAGAGCCGGGAGAGCTTCGCTATGTGCTCGACCTCTTTCCTTTCGATCTTATAATCCGGGGCCATTTACCGGGGTATTCCTCGTCATTGCATTTTTTCAAGGTTGGCGAATTTAATCGAGAGCTTCTTCACGCCCACCTCGGGGAAATTCACGACCACCCTGGCGTCGTCGCCCTCCCCGTGGCAGTCGCGCACGACCCCGATGCCCCACCTGGGATGCCTCACGCGCGAGCCTACCATATAAGGGGAGCGGATCTGGAGCTTCTGGGGCAGTTCGGGGGCGGCCTTGATCCCCTGGGGGATCTTCTCTATTATCGTGCAGGAATTTTTTGGCAGGTCCAGGAGAAAGCGCGAGGGTTTTTGCTCTTTTATCCTCGCGAAGAGCCTTCTCTTCTTGGCCCCCGTAAGGCACAGGATGTCCCTTGCCCGGGTCATGCCCACATAGAGGAGCCTTCTTTCCTCGGCTATTTCGTCCGGGGCCTTGGCCTTGAAATAGGGCAGGAGCCCTTCTTCGAGCCCCGCGATGAAGACCACGGGGAACTCAAGCCCTTTTGCGCCGTGGAGTGTTATCAGGGAGATGAAGCCCTTTGCCCCTTTCTCGTCAGTCGGTGAGGCGAGGGAGAGCTTGTCCATGAATTCGAGCACTTCCTTCCCGGTGGCCGCGCTTATGAACTCCTCGATGTGCTCGGCCCTTTCCTCCTCGATATCGTGGGCGTATCCGGTCGTCTCGAGTATTGCGCGTATGAGTTCGGCCCCGTCCCGGTAGTCCTTTTCGGAAAGCTTTTCGATGAGGACGACAAAGGCTTCCAGCTTGTCCTTCATCGAGGAGACTATCCCGTTTGTCCTCAAGAGGGTCTTGGCCGCGGCGAAGAGGCTCAGGCCCTTTTTCTTCGCGTACTGCTCCACTTTCGAGATGGTCGAAGCGCCTATCCCCCTCTGGGGGGTGTTTATGATGCGCCTCAAGGAGACGTTGTCGTCCTTGTTCAAAATGAGTTTTATATAAGCCGTAAGGTCCTTTATCTCTTTCCGCTGGTAAAAGCCTATGCCCCCCACTACCTTGTGGGGTATCGCCTCGGACCGGAGGTAGTCCTCAAGGACCCTCGACTGGGTATTTATCCTGTAAAGGACCGCGAACTCGCCGTAGGAGTAATTGTCCTTGAGATAAAGCTCCCGTATCGTGCGGGCGATGTGTTTGGCTTCCTCCTCTTCGGAGTTTAGCCAGTAATAGCATACGCCCGTGCCGGGGCCCTTATCGGTCCATAGCTTTTTGGCCCTGCGCTTGTCGTTCCTGCTTATGATGCCGCCAGACACGTCAAGGATATTCTGGGAGCATCGGTAGCTCTGCTCCAGCTTTATGACCGCCGCCTCCGGGAAGTCCTTTTCGAAGCTCAGGATATTGTTTAAATCGGCCCCCCTGAAGCGGTAGATGCTCTGGTCGTCGTCGCCCACCACGCATATGTTCCTGTGCGCGTCGGCGATGAGCTTTATGAGCTTGTACTGGGCGGGGTTCGTGTCCTGGAACTCGTCAACCAAAACATGCTCGAATATCGCCTGGTATTTTTTAAGGACCTTCGGGTGCTCATTGAAAAGCCTTATAGTGAGGATTATGAGGTCGTCGAAATCAAGGGCGTTGCTTTTCCGCAGCTCGTCCTCGTAGCGCATGTAAACCTTGGCAAGGCGCTCTTCGAAGCTGAAGCCGTCGAGCCTCGCCAGGAATTCCTTCGGGTCCACCATGGCCGACTTAAGCTTGCTTATGTTCTGGAGGACACCCTTATAAAGGGCCTCGTAAAGGTTGAGCTCCTTTAAGATGTGCCGGATGAGCGCCAGCTGGTCGTCCTCGTCCATGACCGAGAAGTCGTCCGAATAGCCTATGTTCTTGATCTCCCTCCTCAGGACCTTCAGGCACTGGGAATGGAAAGTGCCTATCCAGCACTGTCTCATGTCTTTCTGGATGAGGGCCGAGATGCGCTCTTTCATCTCCTCGGCGGCCTTATTGGTGAACGTGACCGCGAGTATTCCGGAGGGGGAGAGTTTTTTCGCGATATGGGCGAATTTGTGGGTTATTACCTTGGTCTTGCCGCTCCCCGCGCCGGCGATTATGAGGAGCGGCCCGCCGGCATGGCAAACGGCGTCTTTCTGCTCCCGGTTTAGTTCAGAGGTCAAATTTTTGGACATATGGACCCGCCTATTAATGATAACAAAACGGTAAAAGTTTAATCCAGAAGTTTACACCGGCCTTCTTTCCCCCGAAAAAGGGCCTAATCCCCTATTTAGAAAATCATTCACCTGCCGGAAAAATTATTCACCTGCCGGAAAAATTATTCAACGGTGACGCTCTTTGCCAGGTTCCGAGGCTGGTCCACATCGCACCCCCTCATGACCCCTATATGATAAGCAAGGAGCTGGAGAGGCACCGCCATAAGCAGTGCCGTAAGGTGCCGGTTTGAAGCCGGGACCTGAAAAACGGCTTCGGAGATATTCTTCAATTCCGGGTCCTCTCCATCCGTAAGGATGATTACGGAGGCGTTCCTGCTCCGGACCTCTTCTATGTTCGAAAGCGTTTTTTCCCTGAGTTCGCCCCGGGCGGGGAGGATGAAGAGGACCGGCATATCGTTGTCTATCAGGGCGATGGGGCCGTGCTTCATCTCTCCGGCGGGGTAGCCCTCTGCGTGTATATAGGAGATCTCCTTCAATTTGAGCGCCCCTTCGAGGGCGATCGGGTAATTGATCCCCCGGGCGAGGAAAAGGAAATGGGATTTTTTAAAGTAACTCTTCGCTATCTCCTCTATGGCGGGACCGTCCTCGAGGACCGCTTCGATCTTGTTGGGGATTTTAAGGAGTTCCTCGAGAAGGCCACTGGCTTCCTCCCGGCCGATTGTCCCCTTGGCCCTCGCCAGCGCCACAGACAATATATAAAGACCCCCGAGCTGGGCCGTAAAGGTCTTTGTGGCGGCCACCCCTATCTCCGGGCCGGAGCGCGTGAAGAACACGGAATCGGCCTCCCGGGCCGAAGTGCTCCCCAGCACGTTGCAGATGGAAAGGGTATAGGCGCCGAGCTTCTTGGCGAGCCTCTGGGCCGCAAGCGTATCGGCGGTCTCGCCCGACTGGGTGATGGATATGAAAAGCTCGTTTCCTTTTACGAGGGGGTTTTTATACCTGAACTCGGAGGCGATCTCCAGGTCCGCGGGGACGCGCGCCATGTCCTCGATAATGTATTTGCCCGCAAGCCCCGCGTGCCAGCTTGTGCCGCAGGCCGCTATTATCACCCTCTCCGTCCTCTTCAGGGCCTCCGGGTCGAGCCTCTCGAACTCCTCGATATTGACCTCGCCCGTTTCGGCGTTTACACGGCCCCTGATGGTATCGGCAAGGGTGCGGGGCTGCTCGTGTATCTCCTTCAACATGAAATGCTTGTAGCCGGCCTTCTCGGCCACACTCGGGCTCCACGGGAGGACCTGTTCCGGCCTCTGCTTCCGTTCCCCTTCGGGGCCCACCACCTTATAGCCATTATGGCTTAAAATCACGATATCGTCGTCTTCCAGGAATACGGCCCTTTTCGTGTAATTCAGGAAAGAGGCGGCATCGGAAGAGAGGAAATATTCCCCTTCCCCCACGCCCAGGACGAGGGGGCTGTCTTTTCTCACGCCCACCATAAGGCCGGGTTCGGCCTCGTGCATTATGGCCAGCGCGTATGCGCCCTTTAGCTCCCTCACGGCGGCCCGCACGGCGTCCGTGAAAGGGAGGCTGCGCGAGTGCTTATGTATCAGATGGGAGATAACTTCCGTATCCGTCTGCGATGTGAACTCGTATCCCTGGGCGGAGAGTGCCCGCTTCAGAGCCACGTAATTCTCTATTATGCCGTTATGGACGAGCGCTATAGGGCCGGATTTATGCGGGTGGGCGTTTTCCTCGCAAGGTTTTCCGTGGGTGGCCCACCTCGTATGCCCTATCGCGGAGTTCGTATAATAGGCGCTTTCGTCCCCCAGGAGGGCGGCAAGGCTTTTAATCTTTCCGGCGCACCGGATTACCTTGATGGCGTCTTTTTCGAAGAGCGCGATGCCGGCGGAGTCGTAACCCCTGTACTCGAGGCGCGTAAGCCCTTCAAGCACTACCCGGACCGGGTTTTTAGGCCCGATATAGCCTATAATGCCGCACATGGTCTCATCTCCTCGGCTTTTTTGGTGCGCTTTTTTTCCTGGCCCAGCCTTCTATGTTCTTCTGTTCGGCCCTGCTCAGTGCAAGGGATTCCCTCGGGACGTCTTTCCTGATAGTGGAGCCCGCGCCCACATAGGAGCCTTTCTTTACAGTAACCGGGGCGATGAGCTGGGTGTCGCTCCCGATAAAGACCCCGTCCTCTATTATGGTCTTATGCTTCCGGACCCCGTCGTAATTGCAGGTGATGGTGCCGGCCCCGATATTCACGCCCCGGCCCACCTCCGAGTCCCCGATATAGCTAAGGTGAAGGGCCTTCGTGCCCTTGCCGATGCGGGAGTTCTTTACCTCGACGAAATTCCCTATCCGGGCGTTCTCCCGTATGATGCTCCCGGGCCTTAAATGCGCGAAAGGCCCCACTTGCGCGTTTTTTTCGACGGTCGAATTTTCAATCAGGGATGAATCTTTAACGACCGCGCCGCCTTTAATGACGCTGTCCACTATCCGCGAATTGGGATATATGACGCATGCCTTGCCTATGACGCTATTGCCCTCGATATGCGTATTCGGATAAATAACGGCCCCGGGGGCGATCTTTACGGACTTGTGGATGAAGGCCGAACGGGGCTCTATGAAGCGCACGCCTTTCAGCATGAGGTCCCTTATCATGATGGCCCTCAATATCCGCTCCGCCTCTTCAAGCTCGATATAGTTGTTGACCCCGGCGAATTCCTCCTCCCCCGCAATGCAATATGCTCCGGCCTTAAGCCCGCTTTTGACCGCAAGCTCAAGTATATCGGTAAGGTAGAATTCACCCTTTTTGGGGTTGCGCTTTATCTTCCCGGTTAAAAGGGCGGCCCTGGGCTCAAGAAGATAAATCCCGCTATTCACTTCCTTGATCTCGGGAGTGTCGGCTGCCAGCTCCGTCTTTTCGATTATCCGAACGGGCTCGTTTTTTTCATTGCGGAATATGCGCCCGTATGCCCCGGGGTCCCGCGCGATGAAAGAGCCGAGCGAAAGGTCGTTCCGATTTTTTTTATGCGCCCTTAAAAGATTTTTCAAGGTGAAGGACGTAAGGAGGGGCGAATCGGCATTGAGCACGAGTATGCTTCCCTTAAAAGCTCTTAATTTTTTAAATCCTGTCCGGAAGGCATGGCCCGTCCCGAGCGGTTTTTCCTGCACGGCGAAGGAGATTTTCTCTCCGCATCTCTTTAACGAGTCTTTTATCTCCCCATCTTTTGCGCCCGTTACGATTATGATTTTTTCGGGCAGGAGGGCGAGGGCGGCTTCCAGCGGGTAGGCGATCATGGGTTTTCCGAGTAGGGGCTGGAGCACTTTCGGCGGGCCGGATTTCATCCTCGTCCCGAGTCCGCCCGCCAGTATTATGCAGGCCGGTTTCTTCACTTCTTTCCCTCTTTCAGCATGGCCGGCGTTGCGATGCCCCCCGAGAGGACTATCTTTATCCCGTCCTCTACGGACATGTCCGTGTAAAAAACGTCCTTGGGGTCAAATAGGGCGATCTCCCCGAAATAGAGGTGGTTCGTGGGGATGTAGACGGCCATCAGGTTCTGGCACGAGCCGTCCGCGCAATATCTCACCGTATTCTCTTTGGTCAGGAACCCGAAGGCGTAAACTCCCAGCCTGGGGAACTCCACGATCACAAATTGCTTGAAAGAGCTTGACGTATAAAAGGCGTCCACAATGGACTTAAGCGGCGCGTAAAAGCTCCTGAGGATGGGGAGCGTGAGGAGGGGTTTTTCAACCGCCGATATGACCTTCTTTCCGATAACGTTCGTGGCGATAAGGCCAAGAAGAAATATAAGCGTGATCGTTGTGACAAACCCCATGCCGCTTATATGCCTGCCGAAGAGCCTGTCGTAAATGGGGCTCAAAAAGCCGTCGATGAAGCCGAAGAGCCATATGATAAGAAAGACTGTGACCATGGCGGGGATCGAGACTATCAGGCCCGCTATGAACTTCTGCTTGAATGTGGCCTTGAAAGAGCTCATATTCGGCTGTCAGGAAGTGGCTTTTTCAAGGATTTCCGCTGGTATGTCGAAATTGGAATAGACGTTCTGGACGTCCTCATGGTCTTCTATGGCTTCAAGGAGCCTGGCCATCTGCATGGCCTGCGACCCCTCGATGTGCACGGTGGTCTTGGGGAGCATCGTAATCTCGGCCATGCTCACGGGGATGCCGGCCTTCTCGATGGCCTCTTTCACCCTCGGAAAATCTTCCGGGGCCGTGATAATCTCGTACTTATCCTCCTCGGGGTCGTTCTTCATATCGAGGGCGCCGGCATCGAGGGCCACACTCATAAGCGTGTCCTCGTCCACGCTCTTATCCACGAGGATGTATCCGCGCTTCTCGAAGACCCAGGCCACGGAGCCGGCATCGGCCATGGAGCCCCCGTGCTTGGACATCAGATGCCTGAGCTCGCTCACCGTGCGGTTTTTGTTGTCCGTAAGGGCCTCTATCATTATAGCGGCCCCGCCCGGGCCGTAGCCTTCGTACATTACTTCTTCGTAAGCCGCGCCGGGGAGTTCGCCCGTGCCCTTGAGTATCGCCCTTTTTACGTTCTCGGCGGGCATGTTGGCCTCTTTGGCCTTTTCCATTACGGTCCTCAAGCGCGGGTTCCCGGAGGGGTCGCCCCCGCCAAGCCGGGCGGCTATCGAGATCTCCTTGGCGATGCGGGAGAACACCTTCCCTTTTTTGACGTCGGTGGCCGCCTTCTTATGCTTTATCTGGGCCCATTTGGAATGTCCTGACATGGGTACCTCTCTTAGGTTCTGTTATGCGGGCTGCCCCCAAAGAAAACAACAGCCTACTCATTTTATCATGATTCACATGGGTTTTTGAAGCTGCTTACGTTTTATATTTACTCTTCTATCCCGTATTCTTTTACTTTCGTCAATAATGTCTTATAACTTACTTTTAAAAGCTCCGCGGCGCGGGTCTTGTTCCCTTTCGTTTCCGCAAGGGCTTTTTTTATCCTCCCGGTCTCCGCGATTTTCAAGGCCTGTTTTGCGGCCTCTTCGAGAGTCCCGTCCATATTAATTGAGCACACGCTGTTGTTCGAGACGAGATTGAAGTGCTCGGGCCTCAACGTATCACCGTCCGAAAGTATTATCGCCCGCTCTATGGCGTTCTCAAGCTCCCGCACGTTCCCCTTCCAGTTGTATGCGGCAAGGGCCTCGATGCTTTCCGGCGAGAGGGCCTTCGCGCCGGATTTTATCTCGGAGGAATATTTCTTCACGAAATACTCGGCCAGAAGCGGTATGTCCTCTCTCCGTTCCCTGAGGGGAGGGACGGTGAGGGGGAATACGCTAAGCCTGTAGAAGAGGTCCTCTCTGAATGCCTTCTCGGAGACCGCTTTCTCCAGGTCCCTGTTGCTTGCGGCCACAAGCCTTAAGTCCACCTTCATAGGCTTTGCGGCCCCCACGGGCTCTATCTCGCCCTCCTGTACAACGCGCAGGAGCTTTGCCTGAAGTGCGAGGTCCAGCTCCCCTATCTCGTCTAAGAAGACGGTCCCCCCGTGGGCAAGCTCGAGTTTTCCGGGCTTGGTCCTGTCCGCGCCCGTAAAGGCCCCTTTTTCGTGCCCGAAGAGTTCGGACTCCAAGAGTTCCCTCGGTATCGCCGCGCAGTTTATAGGGACGAATGGATATTCCTTCCGAGGGCTCAGAAGGTGTAAGGCCCGGGCAAAAAGCTCTTTTCCAGTCCCCGATTCGCCGAGGAGAAGGACTGTGCTCTTTGTCGGCGCCACGCGCTTGAGCTTATCGGCAAGGTCCACCATTTTGTCGCTTTTCCCGATTATGGGGGGCAGGAACTTCGGGGCTATCTCCTCTTTTAAAAGGATGTTCTCAAGCAGGAGCCTCTGGTTTTCGAGCGCCCTTTTTATCATCATAAGGAGGTGTTCCGTGTCGAAGGGCTTGGCTATGAAATCATAGGCCCCTTCCTTCATGGCCTGGACGGCGTTCTCGATGGAGCCGTAGGCCGTCATGACGATCACGGGCCTCAAGGCGTTTTCCTCGCGCGAGGCCTTCAGTACCTCTATGCCGTTTTTGCCGGGGAGCTTTAAGTCGGTGAGGACCAGGTCTATTTTTTCTTCCCTGAGTTTTTTGAGGGCGCTCCCGGCGTCCCTGGCCGTGAAGACCTTGAAATTTTGGGCAAGGAAGGTGGCCTTGAGCATCTCGGCCATTGACTCGCGGTCTTCCACAATAAGGATGGACTGCATGGCAGTTGAGTATAACATAGTGCCTGCCGGGCGGAAATGACGAAGATGCGGGTCGCGGGGCTCAGAAACGAGCTGAAATGGCTCGTAATGACTAATGACCATTATCATGCGCGGGCTCTCACCCGCGCATGATCTGCTCGCCGCAACTCGTTTTTCGCCCCATCCACCCGCATCTTCGCAGTTTCAGTGAATTTGTTTCCGGGGTATAATTCCTCATGCCTCGTTATGCCGCGATAGACGCGGGCTCCAACGCCATACGCATGCTGATAGGCGATTTCGACCCCGAAAAAGGCAGGGCCGGGTTCAAGAGGGTTTTATATGAGAGAAGGACGACAAGGCTCGGGGCCATGGAAGCCGGGCGCGTCTCCAGGAAAAGCATGGATGCCACTCTCCATGCGTTCAAAGAGTATTGCCGGATCATCTCCCTTCACGAGCCTGCTCTAATAAAAGCCGTGGGCACGAGCGCCATCCGCGAGGCCCTCAATTCAAAAGACCTTTTAAGGGAGGTCTTTTACGAAACGGGGATTCGCGTAGAGCCCATATCGCCGGAGCGGGAAGCAAACCTCACCGCTCTCGGGGTCGCCTGTTTCCTGCCGACTCTCCCTCCTTCTTCTTTGATACTGGACATAGGCGGCGGGAGCACCGAATGGGTGCTCTTAAAAGAGAAGACTCTTCTGAACGATAGGGGAACCGGGCTGGCCCGGTGGGGGAGCATCCCGGTTGGAGTCGTAAAGCTCTGGGACAGGATCAAGGGCGCAGCCGATTGGGAAGGCGTTTTAAGGGGAGAGCTTTCTTTATTTTCCTCCGCTTTAAAAGAGGCCGTTTCCTCTTTGCCGGTGGATGCCTTGAGCCTCGTCGAGACAGGCGGCACGGCCTCCACGATAGCCATGATGGATTTGGAGCTTGACGGATACGAGCACGAGAGGATACACGGGCACAGTGTCAGCCTTGAAAAGCTGAGGGATATCTACGGGAGGATAAAAAAGCTCCCCTTGCCCGAGAGGAAGCGTCTTAGAGGCCTCCCGCCGGACCGGGCGGACTTGATAATGCCCGGCATAGGACTTACAATTATCATAATGGAAGTGTTCGGAGTGAACCGGATAACAGTGAGCGATGCCGGCCTGCCCGAGGGGATAATCATCGACGTTTCCAGGGCTTAGCAGCATGCCCATGCGCCTGCTCGGGATCTTCAGAAAAAAATCCCTCTCGGCCTGCCTCGATTTCGTAAGGGAGCCCATAGCGGTCTTCGATAAAGACGGTTTCCTCCTCGAAGTGAACGCCCCGATGGCCGTCCTCCTCAAAGAGGAAAAGTCCGTCCTTAGAAAAAGGCCTGTCGATAAGCTTGGCCTCTTTGGGCCAATCCGCGAGTGCATAAGAAAGAGCATCGAAACAGAGGCCGAATGCACCGGGCAGATAAGCGCGGACGGGCTCGTATTCAAGGCCACGGTATTTCCGGTCCGGATGGATGAGGGCGAGAGGGTCGCGGAGGTCGTCTTTCAGGACGTGACCAAGTTCGTGAACCTCGAGGAGGAGCTTATCAGGAGAAACAGGCTCCTCATGGCCATAAATTCCATCTCCACGGCCTTCATCTCTACAGATAATATAAGCTCCGTATTCGACAGGCTTATCGAAAAAATCGCGCTTATTACTGACCTGGACCTCTGCTGGATAGCCGTAAAAGGGAATTCCGGATTCGTTATAAGGGGCTCGGCAGGACTGTCGCTTGAGTTCAGGATGAAGCTCGATTCCGGAAAGCTCGATAATTACCATGATGAGGTGCTCCGGTCCGATGAGCCCTTCTTCGTGCTCGAAGAGGACGAGGTCAAGAGGTTCCCTGACATCGAAAAAGAGGGGATAGAGTTCCTGGTGGGCCAGCCCCTTACGGTCGGGCCGGACAAGGCCGGGGTGCTCGCGATCGGGCACAGGTCGCCCGTGCGGATGGGTTTCGACCTGGCCTCGCTCCTCCAGCTTATAGGGAACCATGTATCGCTTATCCTTGAAAAAGTCCGCCTCTATGAGGAAGCCGAATACCTGGCCGTCACGGACGCCCTCACGGGCATCTTCAACCTGAGGTATTTTTATGACGCCCTGGCCTTGGAGACCGCCCGCGCAAGACGCTATGGATATCCTTTTTCGATATCCCTTTTCGACATAGACGACTTTAAGGCCATAAACGACAATTACGGGCATCAGGCCGGGGACGAGGTCTTAAGGGGCATTGCTTCCGCCATGAAGAGGGTTTCGAGGGAATCGGACATCGTGGCCCGTTACGGCGGGGAGGAGTTCATTGTGATCCTCTCCAGCACCGGCAAGGAGGAGGCCATGAAACAGGCCGTAAGGGTGAAGAACGCGGTCGAGATTGAAACTTATCTCGAAAATAAATATATTAGAATATCCCTGAGCGGGGGCATAGCGACTTTTCCGGACGACGGAGCGGACGAGAAAAGGCTCCTCTACGCCGCGGATATGGCCCTTTATGAGGCCAAGGGCATGGGGAAGAGGCAGATACGGGCGGCTGGGCGATAACTTCAACAGAGGTGCGATTGAAAAAAGTTTTCGGGAGGCCTCAGAGCCTGAGAGAGGCCCCTTTCAGGTTCTGTCCGGGGTGCGGCCACAGCATACTCCACAGGCTCGCGGCGGAATGCCTTGACCTCCTCGGCATAAGGGAGCGCACGGTACTCATAGCCCCCATCGGGTGCGCCGTCTTCGCCTATGACTTCTTCAATTTCGACGTGATCGAGATCCCGCATGGAAGGCCCCCTGCCGCGGCCACGGGCATAAAGAGGTGCCATCCCGATAAGGTAGTAATCTCATATCAGGGCGACGGGGACCTGGCCGCCATCGGAACCGCCGAGATCGTCCATGCCGCCAACCGCGGCGAGAACATAACCGTATTCTTCGTGAATAACGCCGTTTACGGGATGACGGGGGGCCAGATGGCCCCGACAACACTTTCAGGACAGAGGACCACAACCACCCCCACCGGAAGAAAGATAGCCGCGGACGGGCACCCCTTGAAGGTGGCCGAACTCCTTGCCGCCCTGGACGGCGTCTCCTTTGTGGCCCGTTCGGCCCTGACTTCCCCGGCAAGCGTCATAAGGACGAAAAAGCTCTTCGAGAAGGCCCTGAGATACCAGATGGAAGAGAAGGGCTTCAGCCTTGTGGAGGTCCTTTCTCCCTGCCCTACTGCCTGGCGGATGAGCCCGGAAGAGGCCCTTCTTTGGGTGAAGAACGAGATGAGCAAGATATATCCACCGGGCATACTCAAGGACATCTATGCCAGGGAGGAGGCCCCCGTTTTGGACCCTAAAAACGGCGCAAGAAATGAGCTATAGCCTTCTGATTGCCGGCTCCGGCGGACAGGGCATACTCTTCATAGGAAAACTCCTGGCGCAGGCCGCAATGCTCGAAGGCAAAAACGTAACATGGTTTCCGTCCTATGGGGCCGAGATGAGGGGCGGGACCGCAAACTGCACCGTAATAGTGTCGGACACGCATATAGGCTCTCCGATAGTGCGGCACGCCGATATGCTTATCGCCATGAACGAGGCCTCTTTGGAGCGTTTCGGCGGGGGCATAAAAAAAAGCGGCTTTATACTCGTGGATACCTCGATGGTGACTTTGCCCAAAAGCGCCAACGGCGTAAAAGCGATCGGTGTCCCCGCGGGAGACCTCGCTATCTCCCTCAATGCGCCCGTCGCGGCAAATATGGTCATGGCGGGGGCGCTTGCGGCAAAAGCCGCCCTCTGCAAAAAGGCAACCCTCATCAGGGCATTGGAGGAGCTGACCCCGAAACAGAAACTTAAATCCCTCCCCACAAACAGGAACGCGATTGAAAAAGGATGGGCCTCCGTCAGTGCTTAGGAAGGCCCGGGTTTTGGACGTAAAAGACATACACGTGCTCGTGAACGCCATGGCCCGTTCCCGCCAGATGCTGCCTCGGAGCTTGAACGAGCTTTACGAAAACCTGCGGGACATCTTCGTTTACGAGGACGGGGGCGAGATAATCGGCACCTGCTCGCTCCACATACTCTGGGACGACCTGGCCGAGATACGCTCCCTTGCCGTAAAAAAAGGCGGGAGGGGAGGCGGGATCGGGACGGCGCTCATAGAGGAATGCATCAAAGAGGCAAAGGGCCTGGGCGTAGGGAGAATTTTCGCGCTCACATATAGTGCCGGGTTTTTTAAAAAATTCGGCTTCCGCGAGATAGATAAATCCCAGCTCCCCCAGAAGATATGGGGCGACTGCGTCAGGTGCCCCCATTTCCCCGGTTGCAATGAGACCGCCGTGATAAGGGAATTCGCGAGGGGAGAAAAGGCGTAATGCTCAAGATCGGCGTGCTCGCCTCCGGAAGGGGCTCCAACTTCCAGGCGATAATAGACGCTGTGAAGAGCGGTTACATCAAGGCCGAAATCGCCGTCCTTATTACCGATAAACCTGACGCCTATGCCATAGGGCGCGCAAGGGAGAACGGCATAGAGCACCTTTTTTTGAGCCCGAGTGGGCATGCCTCGAAAGACGACTATTTTGTCCGGATCGCCAACGAGCTTAAAAAGCGCGAGGTGGGGCTTGTCCTCCTCGCCGGGTTCATGAGGATCGTTCGAAAGCCCCTCTTGGATGCCTTCCCCATGAGGGTCATGAACATACATCCCGCGCTCCTGCCCTCGTTTCCCGGCCTCCACGGGCAGAAGCAGGCCGCGGACTACGGGGTGCGCATATCGGGCTGCACGGTGCATTTTGTGGACGAGGGGATGGATACCGGGCCCGTCATCATCCAGGCCGCGGTCCCCGTCCATCCCGAAGACAGCGAAGATTCCCTTTCCGAGCGGATATTGATATACGAACATAAAATATATCCCGAGGCCGTCAGGCTCTTCGCCGAAGGGAGGATCGAGGTAAAGGGAAGGAAGGTTTTCGTAAAGGATTATAAATTCCCGGAAGAAACTATAATAAACCCGCCTATAGGATAAAAATTCTTAAATGCCAAGGACAGGGCAGATTTCCCGAACGGGAGCTAAAGCCCCCTTGGCCCTATTTGCTCAATTGCTCAAGATGTCTTCCCCGGTTGTAAATGAGACCTTCCTTTTCTTTTCCCTCTTTTCGAATGCTTCTATGGTCTCCATGTCCAATATGTTTTCATGCAGTTCAAACAGGGATTTTTTTATCAGTGCCGATTTATCGACATGAAAATGCTCGGACAATTGCCTCAGTATTTTTTCTTCCTCTTTGTTGAGCCTGACCGATATCACTCCCATTTCTGGTAGACCTCCTCTCTCTTTGCAATTGATATAACAAAATAATTTCCATTTTCTATATAGAAGATGGCCCTGTATTTTCCTTTTCTTAGCCGGTAATAAGTCCTTTGCCCCGACGACTTCAGTTTTTTGATCTCAAAAAGCCCCAGGTCGCCGGTGGCATCAAGCGCAATAAAGGCGTTGTTGAACCTCCTGAAAACATCTTTCGGGACAAGCCCTTTCCTGACGGATTTTTTAACGTCCTCTTCATAAAGGACCATATCTGTTTACATTGTAATACAAGTATTCAGGCATCGTCAACTATGGGCGGGGCCCAAGGGAGCTTTAGCTCTCGTCGGAAAAGTCCCGCCCTGTCTTCGTCCGTTTTACAATTTTTTCCCGTTAAAAAACCTTTTCCTTTCGTGTAATATATTAAAAATAAAGGGGAAAAATGGCGGGACCGGCCCTGAAAAGAATCGTTCCTCAAAAAGGCAAAAAACTGAAGATCGACGCCGGGCTCCGGCCTACGCTCGCAAAGGTAAGGGAGGCCGTCTTTAACATTTTGACGGGCCGCATCGAGGGTTCCGTTTTTATAGACCTCTATGCCGGCACGGGGGCTATCGGGATGGATGCCATGGCCAGGGGGGCTTCCGCCGTCTATTTCGTCGAGGCCGACCGGAAGAGGGCCGAACGCCTGAGAGGGCTCCTTTCGGGCTGCGGTTGCAGGCCAAGGGCGCACATATATGATTTAAAGGCGGAGGCATTTTTAAAAAAGGCCGTTCGTGAGGGCATAAAGGCTGATATAATCTTCCTGGACCCGCCGTATATGTCCGGGGAGATCGAAAGACTCCTTCCTCTTTTAGGAGAAAAGGAAGGAATTCTATCTGCGAATGCGGTCGTTCTCGCCGAACATTCGAAAAGGGAGAGCCCCCCTGAGGAGGCCGGGGTTTTGAAGAAGAAAAAATCCTATAAATACGGGGATACGTTCCTTACCCTTTATGAGAAGAAAAGTGGATAAGAAAAAACTTGCCATACTTCCGGGGACATTCGACCCCTTTACGAACGGGCACTCGGACCTGCTCCTGAGGGGCTTAAGAATTTTCGACGAGGTGATAATCGCAGTGGCCTCGAGCCAGAGGAAAGAGCCCCTCTTCACCATAGAGGAGAGAATTGAGCTGATAGAAGGGGCCGTAAGCGGCACCCCGAACGTGCGCGTCGAGTCCTTTGTCGGGCTTCTGATGGAATATGTGAGGTCGAGGGGGGCCGTGGCCGTGATACGGGGGCTTCGCGCCGTTTCGGATTTCGAGTACGAGATGCAGATGGCCCTCATGAACCGGAGGCTCGATAGCAGGGTGGAAACCGTCTTCATGATGCCCTCCGAGGAGTATTCGTTCCTCACCTCGACCATCATCAGGGAAGTCGCCCTCTTCGGGGGCGAGGTCAAGGGGCTTGTCCCCGAGAACGTGGAACGCGCTTTAAGGAAAAAACTGGGGGTGTTGTGATGGCGAAAGAGGCCCTTTTGATAATAGACATGCTTAATGACTTTACCCTCCCCGGTGCCCCGCTCGAAGTCCCCGATAACAGGAAGATAATCTCTTTCATAAGGAGGGAGATAGGGCGCGCGAGGGAGGAAGATAAGGCCGTGATTTATATTTGCGACGACCACGACCCGGACGACAGGGAATTCGAGCGCTTCGGCTGGCCCCCACATGCCGTCACCGGCACGAAAGGGGCCGAGGTGGTGCGTGAGATAGCTCCTCTTCCTGAGGACATAGTAATAAAAAAGAAAACATATTCGGGGTTTTACAATACAAAACTTAAAGAAACACTTGATAGACTCGGGGTGGACGGGGTCCGCTTTACGGGCTGTCTTACCCATATGTGCATACTCTTTATATCGTACGAGACCGTCCTTTTAGGATATAAGACCAGTGTGGTGAGCGACGCCGTGGCGGACGTCTCCCCGGAGCTTCACGATGCATCCTTTAAAATAATGAGGGACGTAGGAGTGGCGATACTCTAAAAAGGCCCCGATAGCCCATGTTCCATACCGCAAAATCCAGAGACATAATTCAGGGGAAGGTAACCGACGTTTATTTCGAGCGCACGCTCAAAATACTCGAGGGCAAAGGTGTAAACCCGGTTGTGAAGGCCGAGTTCATCGCCAAAACGCTCCCCGAAAGCTGGCCCTGGGCCGTCTTCGCCGGTCTCGAAGAGGCAATCTATCTTTTAAAGAAACTCCCCGTCAAAGTTCGGGCCATCAGGGAGGGGACGGTCTTTTATCCTTATGAGCCCGTGATGGAGATGGAGGGCAGATACCGGGACTTCTGCGTTTACGAGACAGCCGTCCTGGGCCTCATCTGCCAGGCCTCGGGCGTGGCCACCCGCGCCTCCCGGTTTAAAAACCTTGCGGGCCAGAGGCTCGTGATCAGCTTTGGCGCAAGGCGGATGCACCCGGTGCTTGCCCCCATGATAGAGCGGAACGCATATATCGGGGGGTGCGACGGCGTCTCGGTCGTCCGGTCGGGCGAGCTCATAGGGGAAGAGGCGATGGGCACGATGCCCCACGCCCTTATACTTTGCATGGGCTCAACCGTGGAGGCCCTGAAGGCATATGACGAAATCATGCCTGCAAACGTAAAGAGGGTGGCCCTGATAGACACGTTCAATGACGAGAAATTCGAGTGCCTGAACGTGGCGGAGGCGCTGGGGGAAAAGCTCTTCGCCGTGCGTTTCGATACCCCGGGCTCCCGCAGGGGGGATTTCTACCGCATCCTCGAAGAGTGCCGGTGGGAGCTGGACCTGAGGGGCCACAAGCACGTTAAATTCTTTGTGAGCGGCGGGATAAAAGAGGACGACGTGCCCCGGCTCAATCCCCTCGTGGACGGCTACGGCATAGGGACCTCGATCAGCAATTCCCCCGTGATCGATTACGCGATGGATATCATGGAAATAGAGGGGAAGCCCCTGGCGAAGAGGGGCAAATGGTCCGGCTCGAAGAGGGTGCTCAGGTGCCCCCGCTGCCCCCCCTATTCGGACCAAAAAATTGTGCCGGAGCATAAGATCGTCCCCAGTGCGCCGGAGACTCCAACCTGTTCGTGCGGAGAGAAGTTCGAGGACGTCCTTATCCCCGTCCTCGATAACGGGATGGAACTCCTCGAGCCCGAAACCGCCCAGGAGATAAGAGGGCGCACCCTGGCCCAAACGCGAAGAGTCTTCGGGTCTTAATGGGCTCTTTTCATATCGTCTCCGCCATTCTCATCTGGAGTTCGCTCGGCATCTTTGTGCGGCTGTTGAGCCTTCCCGTGCATATTATAATTTTCTATTCCGCGCTCACCTCGGCCATTATCACGGGCGGCATCATTTTCATTTACGGGCGCAGGAATTTTCTCCCGGACGCGAAAGGGATGCTATTCCTGGGCTTCGTGGGCCCCCTGAACTTGATGAACGTGTTCACTTTCTTTTATGCCTACAAGCGCACCACCGTGGCCAATACCATACTCACGCATTATATTGCTCCCATCCTTGTGGCCTTCATGGCCCCGGTGTTTCTAAAAGAGAGGCTCACGAGGAATATCCTTATAGGGATAGTGGTGGCCACAACGGGTTTATGGATAATGGTGGGGGCCGATATAGGGGCCCTGTTTTCGGGCCTCGAAAACGCCAATGGCAATACGGCGGGGATAATCTCCGGGCTTTTTTCCGGCGTGGCCTATGCGCTCCTCATAATCATGTTCAGGGCCAACTCCAAGAGATTTAACCCGCTGGCCCAGGCATTTGTATTGAATTCCGTAATGAGCCTTCTGCTTCTCCCCTTTGTGAGGGAGTTCCCTCTCCATGCAATGCACTGGCTTATACTTATGGGGATAGTGCATTCCACGATAGCGCCCTTTCTTTACTTGAAGGGCCTCCAGACGGTGGCGGCCAACAGGGCGGCCGTGCTCGGGTATTTCGAGCCCGTAGGGGCCATTTTTTTCGGGGTCATCCTCCTTTCCGAGTACCCGTCCCTGAAAGGTCTCCTGGGCGGCGCATTGATACTTGCGGCGGGTTATTTTACACTTAAGGAACAATGAGAACAATGAAACGGCTCCTCTTGCTTATCTGTATAATGTTTTTACTTACGGGCTCCCTTTTTGCGGAGGAACCCGCGCCCCCTCAGGGCGAGGCCGAAGGCCTTGCCCTCACCCTTAAGGAGGCGGTAAGGATTGCCCTCGGGGAGAACCTGGCCCTGAAGAGGAGCGCCCTCGATGTCGAGTCCGCGAGGGCCGATATCCTCGTTAATGAAGGCGAATTCGACCCGGCCCTTTCGGCCAACCTCCTCTATTCTTACGAAAAGAGGCAGTCCGTAAGCGCCCTTGTCTCTCCCGAGGATAAGGAACTCATTTATGACCTCTCCCTCGGCGGAAAGCTCAGGACCGGCACCGAATATACGCTCGACTGGACGAACAGGCGCGTAAAGACAAATCTCGTTTTCATAGAGGAAGAGTTCAGGCCGTATTATGCCTCCGAATTAAAGTTGAACCTCTCCCATCCGCTCTTGAAGGGGCGGGGCAGGGAGGTGCAGGAGGCCCTCATCAACGCGGCCGAGAGGGCCGCGGAGAGCGCCCTCCTTATAGACAGGAGGCGCGCCGAGGAGATAGTGCTCGATGCCGGAAGCGCCTACTGGGAGCTTCTATACAGGATAGTGGAACTCGATGTGGCAAGGCTCTCCTTCAAGTTCGCGGAAGCCATTCTGGATGAAACGAGGCAGAAAATAGAGGTAGGCACGCTCGCCCCCGTGGAAATATACGAAGTGGAGGCGGAGGTCTATTCCCGCCGCGAGGCGATCATAAACGCCGAGAAAGCCCTGAAAGACGCAAATGATACGCTTAAGAGGATACTGAATTTAGCCGACTGGACGAGGGACATAGTCCCGACGGACGAGCCCCCGCCTCCCGATGCGGAATTCCACGAACCCGCCCTTTCGGATGTGCTCCAAAAGCGCGCCGATTACAAGGCCGCCCTCGAGGACATAAGAAACAGGGAAATACTCGAAAGATTCTACAAAAACCAGGCCCTCCCGGAACTGGACCTCCTGGCCGGGGCGGGCCTCAATGCCGCCCGGGGCAAGTGGGACGAGACCTATTCGGACCTTGTCTCAACGGATTATTACAGCTGGGAAGTGGGCCTGGGGGTCACCATACCCATTAACAACAGGACCGCAAGAGGCACTTACAGGAAGGCCCGCTACGAGACGGACAAGGCGAAGATAGCGGCCAGAGAGCTTGAGCAGGGAATCTTGTATGAGCTGAGGGAGGCGAGAAGGGCCGCCGAGGCCTCCCGCCAGTCGATAGAGGCCTCGGCGAGCAGGCGCGTGGCCTCCCAGAGAAGGTTCGAAGCGGAACGGGAGCGCTTCAGGGTAGGGCTTGCCGTCTTGAACGACGTATTCCGTTTGGAAGTGGACTATAACCAGGCCGTATCCGACGAGAACAGGGCCCGGGCCAATTACGCTATCGCCCTTATGAGGCTCGATCAGGTCTCTGGAAGGCTCCTCGAAAGCTACGCGGGCCTCTCTTAAAATAAAAATATGGCCAAAAAAATAGGTCTCCTCGCAATAGTCCTTGCCATAGCCTTCTGGGCCTTCTGGATGAAGCGGGACAGGGATGCCGTGAAATATCCCACCGTTGCCGTGCATAGAGGGGATATAGTGTCTTCCGTGAGCGCCACCGGGCGCGTCATGTCCACAAACCTCGTAAGCGTGGGGGCCGAGGTCTCGGGGACTATCGAAAAAATTTATATAGAGCCCAATGAGCCCGTGCGGGCCGGGGAAGTGCTCCTTGAGCTTGACAGGGAAAAATTTGAGGCCCAGCTCTCGGAGGCGAGGGCCAGGGTGGAAAAAGCAAAGGCCGCTCTCCTGAGGACACGGACCGAGCTTGCCCAGGCCCGGGACGACTTTAAAAGGGCGGAGGAACTCTTTGAGAGGGGCCTTATCTCCCGGGCCGAGTACGATTCGAAGACCCATGTCCGGGAGGCTAAAAAGGCACAGGAGGCTGAAGCCAAGGCCGAACTGACAAATTTTCTCGCTTCGGTGAGGAGGGCCGAGGACGACCTCTCGAAGACAAGGATAACCGCCCCGATAAACGGGGTAATCCTTACGGTGGACGTGGAAGAGGGCCAGACGGTGGCCGCAAGCTTCCAGACGCCCGTCCTCTTCACGGTCGCCAATCTCAGGGAGATGGAAGTGCACGCCTTTGTGGACGAGGCCGATGTGGGAAGGGTCCGGGCGGGACAGAAGGCCGTCTTCTATGTGGATTCTTACCCGGAGCGGGAATTCCGGGGCGTAGTCCGAAAGATCTATTTCTCTCCCATGATTGAGCAGAACGTGGTCACATACGAGACGATCCTCTCCGTCGGCAATGAGGACCTCCTTTTAAGGCAGGGCATGACGGCAAACGTGAGGATAATTATCGAGGAACGGAAAAATGTCCTCCTCGTACCGAGCAAGACATTCCGGGCAAGGTTGAGCGCGGAGCGCCCGGAGGGGCTTCCAAAGGGGCCTTCCGTGCTCGTGCTCGAGGCCGGGACACCAGAGAGGCGTCCCGTCGAGACCGGCATAAGCGACGAGGAGAATACGGAGATACCGGACGGCCTTAAAGAGGGCGATAAGGTAGTGCTCGAATCCGAAGGGGCAAGGCCCCAGAGGAGAAGGCTTTACGGGTTCTGATGATGCATCTTGATTCCATTTTTTATTCCTTGAAGGCAAACAGGATGAGGAGCGCGCTCACGGCCCTGGGCGTGATAATCGGCATTGCCGCCATCCTTGCCATGATAGCCGTAGCCGAGGGGACGAACAGGAGGATGGAACAAGAGATGGCAAGCATGGGGACGAACCTCCTCCTCATACTGCCGGGCGCCCAGACCTCCGGGGGCGCGCGGATGGGCTCCGGCGGGGTCACCACGCTCAATTACGAGGACGCCCTGGCCATCGAGAGGCTCGAGTCCGTCCGGGCCGCGGCCCCCGGGGTGAGAAAAGTCGTTCAGGCCGTCTATAAGAACCTGAACTGGGCGACCTCCGCCACCGGCACAACCCCCCGGTATGAGGCCGTGCGCGAGTGGCCGGTGGAAAGCGGAAGGTACTTCACCGACAATGAGATGGAAAACCAGGCAAAAGTCTGCGTCCTCGGAAGGACTGTCGTGGAAAACCTCTTCCCCTGGGAAGAGCCCGTTGGAAAGATCATCAGGCTGAACAGGCTCCCCTTCCAGGTGGTAGGCGTCCTGGAAGGCAAAGGGCTTTCCCCTTCGGGGCAGGACCAGGACGATATAATCCTTATCCCTCTAAAGACCGCCCAGCGGAAGCTGATGGGCATAACCCACGTGACCTCGATCGTGGTGAAAGCCAAGTCGGGCATGCTCTCATCCGCCGAGGAGGACATAAAGGGCCTCTTGAGGGCAAGGCACCGCGTCCCCCGGCTGGAGGAAAACGACTTCGGCATCCTGAACCTTACCGAGATGCTCCGCACCGCCCAGAGCACCGGCAAGATAATGGGTTACATGCTTGGCGCCGTGGCCTCGGTCTCTTTGATAGTGGGGGGCATAGGGATAATGAACATAATGCTCGTCTCCGTGACCGAGAGGACGCGGGAGATAGGCATAAGGAGGGCGATAGGGGCAAGGCGCTCGGAGATAAAGCTCCAGTTCCTTGCGGAGGCCCTGGTCCTCTGCGGGGCGGGAGGCATCGCGGGCGTGCTCCTCGGTTTTGGCGTGGAAAGGCTCCTTGCCGCGCTTACCCCGCTCGATACCTTCATACCATTATGGGCCGTGGTGCTGTCCTTCGTATTCTCCCTCGCCGTGGGGATCATCTTCGGCTACTACCCCGCGAAGAAGGCCGCCTCGGTAGAGCCGATAATCGCCCTTAAATATGAATAAGCCCCCGCGATGAAACTGTAATAAAATGTCCTGTCCCAAAAGTTCTCTGCATGGATCCTTTGTCATTCCCGCAACCCCGCACTCGATGCGGGGGCGTCGGGAATCCTTCTTAAAAGAAAGATTCCGGACAAGCCCGGAATGACAAAAACTTATTAAGGTTATTTCCGGGACAGGCTTATGGTTGTAAAAATCCTTTTCTTTCTGCAAAATATCATTTGGATTTGAGATTTGAGATTTTATGAAAGTCTGCGAGATATTTACGAGCATACAGGGCGAATCGAGCCACGTGGGCGAGCTTTGCACATTTATCAGGTTTGCAGGCTGCAACCTCCGATGCTCCTACTGCGACACCCAGTACGCCTATAACGGCGGGATGGAGCTCACAGAGGGCGAGATCATAAACGAGGTCTCCCTTGTGGGCGTAAACCTCGTCACCGTGACCGGGGGCGAGCCCCTCATGCAGGAGGGCGCCTTCCACCTTCTGGAACGGCTCCTCTCGGACGGCCACCGGGTGCTTGTGGAGACGAACGGCTCTTTGAGCATAAAGGAGTTGGACCCCCGCGCAACCGTTATCCTCGATATAAAGACCCCCGCAAGCGGAATGTGGGAGGAGATGGACCTCTCGAACCTCCATTTTCTAAAGCCCGCCGATGAGGTCAAGTTCGTCATCGTGAACAGGGCGGACTACGACTGGGCCAAAGAGTTTATAAATGAAAACCGCCTTAAAGAGAAATGCAAGGTGCTCTTTTCCCCCGCCTTCGGCATGATAGAGGCGGCCACGCTCGCCAACTGGATGCTCCAGGACCGCCTGGACGTTCGATTCAATTTACAGGCGCATAAATACATCTTCGGCCCGGATAAAAAGGGCGTGTAGGTTTTTCTTTAAAGATCTCATTTAAAATTTCAGTGAAGAAGGTTTTTAAGATTCTTCCTCTACTTTTCGTCTTAGGATTCTGTTATAATCGTGCAGATTTCAAACAAAAATCAACAAAATGGCTATTCCCGACTATCAGAGCATAATGTTGCCATTGCTCAAGCTACTGGCAGATGAGCAAGAGCATTTCCTTCGTGACGCGATTGAAACCCTTGTAGAATATTTCAATCTATCAGAGGACGAAAGGAAAGAATTTCTGCCTAGTGGACTACAGCCGGTTTTTGCTAATAGGGTCGGGTGGGCACGTACATATATGAAAAAGGCAGGTTTATTAGAGAGTACAAGAAGAGGATTTTTTAAAATTACTCAGCGCGGCATGAATGCTTTAAAAGAAAATCCTCCTGAAATAAATGTGAAATTTCTCGAAAAATATTCGGAATTTATTAAATTTAGGGAAACGAGGAGAGAAAAGGAAGATGACGCGGTTCTGCCTGAAACAGAAAATATTCTTAAGCAGTCACCTGAAGATTTATTAGTTTCTGGATATCAGAAAATTAGGCAAGAGCTTGCAGAAGAACTCCTATCCCAGGTGAAAACCTGTTCTCCCGATTTTTTTGAGAGGCTTGTAGTGGAGCTTCTTGTAAAAATGGGCTATGGCGGTTCAAGAAAAGATGCGGGCAAAGCAATAGGAAGAAGCGGTGACGGCGGGATTGATGGAATTATCAAGGAAGATAAATTGGGACTAGATGTTATTTATATACAAGCCAAAAGATGGGAAGGGACAGTAAGCCGTCCCGAGATTCAGAAATTTGCCGGGGCATTACAGGGACATAGGGCGAAAAAAGGTATTTTTATTACCTCATCACATTATTCAAAAGAAGCTTTAGATTATGCATCCAAAATTGACAACAGGATAGTTCTTGTTGATGGTGATGCTCTCGCCCAATTAATGATTGATAATGATATCGGAGTTTCAAAAATAGCTTCTTACGATATCAAAAAGATGGATTCAGACTATTTTTTAGAGTAGAAAATCCAAATAGGAATTATGGGAAAATACGATTATCCATTGTTAAAACAAAATACAATAAATCGATTCTGTATCTATATGGGTTTTACTGTTTGGAAGCGGCTGTCGAGGCCGCTGCATTAAATGTTGGGCTACCTACTTCAAAAAAGCACTGGGAAAAGGCGGATCTTGCCGTTCAGCTACATCAAAATAATGGATTGCCGGACGTAAGTCAGTTGCTTCGTGACTTTAACGAAGGACGAAAATCAGCAGCATACGGTGATGTCGAGGCGCCGGAAATGGATGCGGAAGAGCTCGCATCTGAAATTGAGGAATTCGTAGAAGAGGTGGCTAAATTAATAGGCGAGGATGAATGATTAAGCAGCACCGAGATATACGGCATGAAGGTATAAATAATATTTACCGTTGGCCAACACCCCAATCTAAAACTTGGCTAATAGAGTTCCTTGAATTGGCTCAGAAGGATAATAATATAATGGCTGTAATTGCCATAGGCTCATCTGTTAGGCCAAAAATGGTTAGTGCGGACCTGGATATAATTGTTATTTTCAGAGAGCCAGCAAGATTGAAATTAAGGCCCCCTATAGAAATTGACGCGCGCACTTTCATAGCGGCAGAAATCCACAATCTCATAGCGAAAGGGAATGATTTGCTGGGATGGGCAGTAAAATTTGGTCGAATTCTCTTTCAAAGAGAAAATTTTTGGGCCGCAATTATGGAGAAATGGCAGGATCGACTACCACTACCCTCAGCCGAGATAGCAACCCAAAGAGCTGAGGACGCGTTTCGTAGGTTATCCAACATGTTTGAAATGGGTGATTTGGATGCCGCGCATGAACAGGCATTATCCTATGTAACCCATCTTGATAGAGCGGAACTTCTCAGAAAAGGTATATATCCAGCATCTAGACCTGAATTATCTAAACAGCTAAGAGCGATTCGATGTTTTGAACTTGCAGCACTGCTTGAGCAATTATTGGATCAGAAAAACGAGAGTTCGAAACAGATATCTCAGCTTGTCGGAAGCCGCCATTAAGCCGAAATCGAAGCCTTAAAAGCTCGGACACTACATTTAATTCAGATTAATGTTTCTACTAGAAAGCTTAATTTTATAGAACTTAGAAAAGCACAAGAGTTGTAGGTATACTCCGCAAAGGTCTTCTGGGGCTGTGCTTTACGCCTTTACAGGGAGTGCTTTAAATACATCCTTATCTCGTGCTCGAAGTTGTCGCTGAGGATGCCTGTGCCGATGTGTTTCTCGATCTCATCCAGCCCCCAGAAGCGGAGTTCGTCTATCTCTTCCCGGTTGAAAGAGAAGGCGCAGTTTCCGTCCACAAGGCATTTATAAGTGTGGACGAGTTCCGTCTCGTAATCGTTCGAGTGCCTGTAGGCGTAAAGGAATTCCACGGGGGCTGAAATCCCAAGTTCCTCTTCCATCTCCCTCTTTGCCGCCTGTATCAGGGTTTCGTCAGGGTCCACGTGGCCGCCAACGGAGGTGTCCCATCTGCCGGGGGCCACGTCTTTTTTCATCGAGCGCTTCTGGAGGAGGATTTTTCCTTTTGGATCGAAGGCGAGGACATGGACCACCCTGTGGAGGAGCGCGGGGTTGCCGTGTATCTCGGAGCGGGGGGCAAGGCCCATGACCTCCCCCCGCTCGTTCACTATCTCAAGAAATTCCTCTGACATCTATTTCTTCTTGCCATGCCCTTTGCCGTTCCCGTGCTCTTTCTTCTCTTTCCCGTTCCCTTTGCCTTTTTTCTCTTTTTCAGCCTTTACGTGGATGGTTTTAAAATCCGCTCCGCCGGACCTCATCTGTATCACGTATTCGGGCGAGAGGCCGTGGTACTCGGAGATGAACCGCAGGTTCACAAGGTTTATTATATCCGGGTCGGCAAGCCTTATCTCTTTCCACTTGTGTTTGGGCTTTCTCTTGTAATAGCCGTAAGCCTTCCCGTATGGGGGGCCGATATTCACGGCCGTTACGGGGACGTAATACACTTCGGGTCCTATGCCGTAACGGATGGATATATCCCACCAGGTCTGGCCCCTTGACCTTAAATCAAGGATAACGGACGGGGCGACGCGCGCCCTCTGGGCTATGAAGAAGACGACCGGGAGTTCCTCTTGTCTTATGTTCCTTTTGCTCACGGCAATGACCGTGGGCCCGGGGACCCTGTAATAATCCCCCACCGCGAAGTAAAAGCTCCTCACGCCTTCCTCCCCTATGGACATCCCCATCTCGAGGGCCGCCTCGGAGTTTCCCGTTATTCCCGTCGAGAGGAAAAAGAACGCGGTTAAAAATACAGGGATAAATTTTTTCATAAGGGTTATCCCTCCTTTCTGTTATATTTTAGGGTCTCTATTTTTTTTAAAGCAAATGAGCGACATCACAAAAAAGCGGGAAATCGTCACAAAAAAATGGGAAATTGCGAGCTGGTGCCTTTATGACTTCGCCAATTCGAGCTATTCGGCGGTCATATCGGCCGTGGTCTTCCCGGTCTATTACGCCAACGTGGTCGTGGGGAACGAGGCCGGGAGGGGGGACCTCTGGTGGGGGAGGGCGGTCTCCTTAAGCATGCTTTTTGTTGCATTGAGCTCGCCCTTTATCGGCGGCATCGCCGACCGGAGCGGGCTCAGGAAGAAATTCCTTGCCCTCTATACCTTTATTTCCGTCACGGCAGTGGCCCTCTTTTCCACTCTCCGGGAAGGCTCCGTGGCGGAGGGCTTCTTCCTCATACTCCTTGCCAATATAGCCATGGAAGGGGGGCTTGTTTTTTATAACTCGTTTCTCCCGGGCATTGCTGAGAGGGAGTACCAGGGGAGGGTTTCCGCCTGGGGCTTTGCCCTCGGATACGCGGGCTCGATATTGTCCCTTTTCATAGCGCTCCCGCTTGTTAAGAGAGGCGAGTTCAGTACGGTCTGGCTCTCAGTGGCTTCATTTTTCTTCCTCTTCTCCCTGCCTGCCTTTTTCTATCTCCCTGCCGACAGGCCCGAAAGGGGACTTAAGGCCCTCAGGGCGGCAAAGGAAGGGGTCCGGGACGGATTTGCGAGCATAAAGAGGATATGGCTCCGGGACCCGGTCATCAGGCGGTTTCTTATCGCCTTTTTTCTCTACGAGGACGGGGTGAATACGATAATCGTTTTTTCGAGCATATTCGCCGCAGTGACGTTCGGGTTTTCAAACGAGGAATTGGTTGCCCTCTATCTTCTCGTTCAGTTCACTGCTCTAACGGGGGCGCTCCTTTTCGCCAGGCCCATAGACCTGTGGGGGCCGAAAAAGGTGATAATCCTGAGCCTGATTCTATGGCTTACGGTGACTTTAGCGGCCTGGTTTGCGCGCGATAAATCGGCTTTCTGGGCCATAGCGGCCCTTGCCGGGACGGGCCTCGGGACGGTGCAGGCGGCCTCGAGGGCGCTTTATGCGAGGCTCATCCCAATAGGGAAGGAATCGGAGTATTTCGGGGTGTATTCGATGATGGGGAAGACCTCCGCCGTATTGGGGCCCTTTCTCTTCGGCACGCTCTCGGCCGCGACCGGCTCCCAGCGCCCGGCAGTGCTCGCCGTAGGCGGCTTTTTCCTCCTGGGGCTCATGGTCCTGATGCCGCTTCGTGAGTCCTGATTTGTATAAAGAATTTATTAAATTTTATAATGAATTATGAGACCCGTAATAGACGAAGACCTCTGTATAGGATGCGGAAACTGCGCCGAGGTCTGCCCCTCCATATTCCATCTGGATGAGGAACTGGGGAAGGCCCAGGTCATCGACCCCGAGGGGTGCGAGATAGCGGGCTGTTGCGAGGCGGCCGCGGAGAATTGCCCTGTAGAAGCTATTTCCCTGGAAGATTAAGGACTTGGCTCTCCAAAGTTAAAACTTTTCTTAAATAAAAAGCCCATGTTGCTGGATTAAAAATAAAAGCCCGGGGATGCGGGGGCTCCCCGGGTACGCCTTTCCGAGGGGGAGGGTACTCCTCGTCAAAGGCATTTTTATTATAAGCAGTTTAATTATTTATAGTCAACAGTATCTAAATTCCTCGCCTAATCCGCCGGGAATTGGAAAAAAAGCCGTATTTTCAATTATAATTCCTAATCACACCGGCCTTGAGAAAGTCGGCCCGGAGGACGAATGAAGCTTAAAATTCTATTTATATCCATATGCCTCGTACTTCTCGGCGCGGGCTGCGAGAAGAAAGAGCCCGCGGGAGGCCCGGGCGGCGGGGGAGGATTCGGGGCGGAGCAGGAGATCAGATTCCTCCAGAATGTGATAAAGGAAGACCCCAAGAACGTAAACGCCTGGTTCAAGCTCGCCAATATCAATATGGACCTGGGCAGATACCAGGACGCCGTCTCGGCCTATTCACACGGGCTTGCCCTGGACCCCAATAATATCGAGGCCCGGGTGGACATGGGGAGCTGTTTCAGGTATCTGGGGATTCCCCAAAAGGCCATCGAGGAATATGACAAGGCCCTCGCCGTAAATCCGGACCACGCATTCGCCAACCGCAACAAGGCCATAGTCCTGGCCTATGACCTGGGGAAATTCACCGAAGCGGCCAATCTCCTCGAAAATTATGTCAAGAGAAACCCGGGGGACCCGGACGCGCCGGGCATGAGAGAGGAGATAAAGAACTTGAGGGCGAAGGCGGCGGCCAAGTCCTGAGCCTTAGTCCTTCATCGCCTTAAGAAGCCGCTCGTACTTTTCGGCCCCCACGCATTCCTTGGCGGCGGGGCACCACATGAGGCAGCTCATCTTCATGTCCCTGTGTATCGTGTGTTTGCAGCCCTTGCACTCCATCTCCGCCTCGTCGGACCATATCTCGTTGGCGGCCCCGCAGAAATAGCACATGATCTCCTCGGGGTAAGGGCTCCTTATCTCTTTGCTTCCGGGACAGCCTTCTTTCAGCATGGCTCTATTCTCTCACCCTATCAAGGGAAAAAACATGACCGGAATCATAATCATTAAAATCATAAATCATTGAACTTATAATATCTGCTCCTTCCAGCGGCGGAAGAGGTTGTGCTCTATCCCCGCGGAATCGAGGAGCTTTCCCGCGAAGAAATCCATAAGCTCATCGAGGTTCTGCGGGCCGTAATAGAACGCGGCCACGGGCGGGGCAATCACCACCCCGAGCCTCGAAAGCTTCAGCATATTCTCCAGATGTATTGCCGAGAAGGGCATCTCGCGGGGGGCGAGGATAAGCTTCCTTCCTTCTTTAATCGTCACATCGGCCGCGCGCTCTATAAGCCCCGAGGCATACCCGTTGGCTATGGCGGAAAGGGTCTTCATGGAGCAGGGCACAACCAACATCCCGTCCGTCCGGAACGAGCCGGAGGCTATCGGGGCCTCGAGGAATTTTTCAGGGTAAAGGTAAAGGAGCTTCGAGCCGTAGAGGCCCCTCAGGGTCTCCTCTATAACCCCCAACTGTCTCCCCGCGACCTCGATAGAGGTCTCCTTCTCTATTATCGTAAACGCCGCATCGGAGATGACAAGGTGCACCTCCGATGTCTTTAAAAGCTCTTCGAGCACCCGGAGCCCGATCTTTGAGCCGCTTGCGCCTGTGATTGCAAGGATATAGCGCATCATTAAATCATATTAACATAAAGCCTGAACTCCCCGAATGGGCGAAGTTAAATGTATAATAATGCTGAAAAGGAGGTGTTTAAATATATGGTACAGAAATTAACCGCAATAATAGAAAAAGAGGGCGATGGCTATGTGTCACTGTGTCCTGAGCTTGATATCGCAAGCCAGGGCGATTCCGTCGAGCAGGCGCGTGACAACCTCAAAGAGGCATTACAATTATTTTTTGAAACAGCTTCCCCGGAAGAAATAAGGCAGCGCCTCCACGGGGATATTTTCGTGACACAGGTCGAGATATCTCTTGGGTAAACTTCGTGTCCTTTTCTTTGCAATCCATAATCCGGCAGTCTGGAATTTCCCGCGCAGAATTTGAGTCCTGAAAGCCGCTTTTTGCGTTCACGACGAATCCGGATTTATCTTTCTTTTCCGGCACTTGCGGGCCCACAAGCGTTCACGCCGTTCATTGGACTACCCACCCCTGCGCCCCTCCCAAGAGGGGACTACCCCTCTTAATCTCCCCTTGTAAAGGGGAGAATGCAAAGCGAAAAGCCCTATACGGAGGATTCAAGCAGGTCTTATTTTCCCCTCCTTGCCAGGGAGGGGCAGGGGAGGTGATTTATCCCTCCCGGCATAAGCATAAACCCATAACAGGTGACGCCGTCAAGATAAAACAGGTCACCTTTTCATGTCACCCTCGAATGGGGGAGAATGGGGGGAAAAGAGTGGTTTCTTCCTAAAGGCTTGATAGACAAAAATTCTTTAAATTATTTATATTACAAACCACTAATCCCTTACTGATGAAAAAGGACAGTAGACAAACACATTTAACTTTAGCGTCTGAGGACTCAATACTCCAGGCAGCCGACAAGCTGGTCAGTGCTTCTGCAAGTTTACTGAAAACCGCAAAAACAGAAGAAGACCTAAGAATCGGATTTGAGAAAGTCCTCGAACCACTCTGTATTAGTCTGGGCATCAAGATAGCGCCAAAATATGAGAAATCTATATCCGCAGTGGGGCGCGCTGATGCATTACATGGGCAGGTCATTATCGAATACGAGAAACCACAGGCATTTCGATCTAAAAAATCAATAGAGCATGCTTTCGAGCAACTATTTGATTATATTGAAGGAGAAGCTAAAGGCGCTAAAGGAACGCTTTTTATATTTGATCCTAAATTTGTTGGAGTTGGTTTTGACGGAGAACAAATATTTTTTGTGCAATACAGAGGAGATAAAAACAAGCCTAAAACTAAACTGGACAAAAGAGAATTTATCCTTATAGGTCCATATTCTTTTGATTTGTATAGCGCAAGGACACTTCTTACCTATCTGCGTGCGCTTTCCCGTAAGTTGCTTACCGCTGAAAACCTCGCTGATGTCTTTGGGCCTTCAAGCGCAATAGCGCCAACGGCCGTATCTGCATTTGTCGATGCTTTGGAAAATTGGGGCACTGAAAGAGCAAATGTATTCTTGAACGAGTGGAAACGCTTATTCGGGATTGTATATGGAGAACAGTTCAGCGCCTATCAGAAGGAGCAAGCAGAGGCATTAGCTGAACTTTATAAAGTCAGCAAAGAAACGAATTTTCAGAAACTGCTCTTTTCCGTTCACACCTATTTTGCTCTTTTAATGAAATTTATCGCCGCAGAAATTATAACCCTTAAAGAAAGCTCTCTTAGTTCTTCGTATTGCCTGAATATGGCTCATGCGTCCACAGAAGATTTTAAGAATCAACTCACCGAAATAGAGGACGGCGGGACCTATTCCAAACAGGGTATCACAAATTTTTTAGAAGGAGATTTTTTCTGCTGGTATCTTGATGCCTTGTCTTCTCCCCGCCTCGAAGATGCGATAAGGGAAATAGCAAGAGCACTTTCGGAATTTGAACCGGCAACGACTATTATTAATCCTGAATCTTCGCGAGACCTTCTTAAAAAATTATATCAATACTTAGTGCCGCAAGAAGTAAGACATAAACTCGGTGAATACTATACTCCGGATTGGCTTGCTGAATTGACCTTGAACGAGGTCGGTTACGAGGGCAATACCTTAAAGCGGTTTCTTGACCCTGCCTGCGGCTCCGGAACCTTTCTGGTGCTCGCTATTCAAAGAGCAAGGGAATATGGCCGTTCTCATAAAGAACATCCAATGGAAACCACAAAAAGAATTCTTGCTAATATATGGGGTTTTGACCTGAACCCCCTGGCAGTGATTGCTGCCCGTACCAACTATCTGTTCGCTCTCGCGGATGTGGTGCATGACTTGCCCACGGTTGAAATTCCTGTTTATCTTGCTGATTCCGTTTTGTGGCCTGAAAGAAACGGCCAGCTTGAACTAACGCCTAGAGGTGAGTCGATTGCCATTCCGACCTCCATACAAACTTTTTTTGTTCCTCGAATCTGGATTAAAAACAATGGCTTTTTAATGAGGAAGGCTGCACCTCTTATAGAAAAAATGGTGAGACAATATTACACAGGGCCGGAAGCCATGGAGCAATTCAAGAAAGAAGGTCTTGCATTCCCACCTTATGAGGGAATCATTGAAGGTTTTTATAACGAGATATTAAAACTCGAAGAGCAAGGCAAAAATGGCATATGGGCGCGATTTCTCAAGAATGCCTTTGCCCCGATGACAGCAGACAGGTTTGATTTTGTAGTCGGCAACCCTCCGTGGATTCGGTGGGGATATCTTTCAAAAGAGTATCGGGATGCTACTCTCCCGCTATGGCAAAATTATGGACTGTTTTCATTAAAAGGGCATGCGGCCCGTCTCGGGGGCGGCGAAAAAGATTTTTCCATGCTTTTCACTTACGCGGCTATAGATTATTACCTTAAAAATGATGCAAAGCTCGGTTTTCTTATTACCCAGGAAGTTTACAAGTCAAAAGGAGCAGGAGAGGGATTCCGAAGGTTCCGCTTGGGAGATGAAGAACCTTTCAAAGTCCTCAAGGCCCATGATTTGGTTACTGTCCAGCCTTTTGAAAAGGCGGCAAATAAAACGGCAATGATAATTTTAAAGAAAGGCAGTCCGACCACTTATCCAGTGCCGTATACATTATGGAACCGTAAAAAAGGAATAGGTAAAATCCCAACCGATACGGATTTAAAAGGCACCCTGTTTATGCTACAAAAGCAGAAATTATTAGCCCGCCCCATGGGTTCTCAAACAGGATCATGGCAGACAATATCCGAAAAACAGGCAGGATTGAAAGCCCTTGAAGGGGAAAACTTTTACACTGCAAGAAGAGGAGCAAGTACTGAACCATATGGCGTTTTCTGGCTTAAAATCAAACAGGCCCTTTCCGATGGGAATCTTATTATTAACAATTTAGCAAAAAGGGGCAAACGGTCTGTTCCCCAAGTAGAAGAAACTGTTGAACCAGATTTAATATACCCTTTAGTAGCGGGAGGTGATATTCAGCGCTGGGGTGCATTGCCTGTAAATTATATCCTCATGCCACAGGACCCCCAAAAGCGAGAGCCGTATCCAGAATCTCAGTTGAAAAAAAGTTTGCCGAGAACTTATGGATATTTAACAAAGTTTAGAGAGATTTTACTTTCCCGAGGCTCCAAGACGGTTCTTGAATTAGCCGAGAAAACCGCATTTTACGCCATGTACGGGATAGGCTCATATACTGTTGCACGCTATAAGGTGGTTTGGAAGCGTATGGCGAATGATATTATCGCAGCGGTTATATCGCAATACAAGGCGCCTTTCGGGTATAAGATGATTATTCCTTCGGATACGACTGCCATATTCTCCTTAGACAACGAAAATGAGGCGCATTATTTATGTGCAATAATCAATTCCGGCCCAATCAGAGAGTTTATTAAAACATATTCTTCTGCTGGTCGTGGTTTTGGCGCTCCATCGGTGATGAATCATGTTGCCATTCCTAAATATAACCCGAAAAATGAAATACACCAAAAACTTGCTCGTTTATCCAAGACACTTCATGAGTACAAACAAGAGGGCGAGCTACATAAAATGGAAAAAATGGAAAAGGAAATAGATGATCTCGTATGTGAACTGTTTGGGATATCTGCCTAACATTTAACACTTTCATTTGTCTGAAAATCGCAGTCCATCCCTCCTATTCCCCCTCACCCTTACTAAAACTTAAAAGAAAAAAGCTCGCCTGAGTTCTTATCCACTCGCAGAAAAAGCCCGGTGAAACGCCACAGTGCCCTTAATAGTATTCTTTTTAAACGGCAAGGCAAGGAAGTATTCTTGCGGAATGCCCTCAAGGATCAAATCCGGATAGTTCCTGAACCCGAACCGGCTATAAAATTCAGGCTCGCCCACAAGGGCACAGCCTTTCGCTCCCAAACCTTTCAGCAAGGACAGGCCCTTCTGAATGAGGGATTTCCCGATGCCTTGCCTCTGCAATTCCGGCAAGACGGAGACGGGGCCGATACCGTACCAACCCTGACTGCCATTGGAAATGGCTACGGGCGAGAATGCTATATGACCTACGACTTTTCCATCAATCTCCGCGACCAGTGAGATGGTGAGCGCGTTTGCGGCCCGCAATGCATTGACTATGAATTGTTCCGTTTGTTTACTGTGCGGATGGTTTTCGAAGGCCGCTTTGGTGACCTCGGATATTGCTTCGACATCTGACCCCTTCTCTTTACGGATAATCATATTCAGCTCCAACTTGCACCACGGGAAATTGCCCTTACTTCCGGTTTGAGAGGAACCGGATTATTTCATCCTCGTGGAGGCGGACGTAATCGCAGCTCGGGGCCGTCCCGCACTTCCGGCATTTAAGGTCGTAAGCGGAGTTCAACGTGCCGCATTTGGGGCATGAATAATGCTCCATCATTTCCGCATACCATTTTTCATACCCCGCTTTTTTGATCATCTCCTGGGATTTCCACAACTCGATCCTGTGGGGCATCTCGGCTTGAAAGATTTTCAATGTTTCACAAGGATAGTCGGCGCAGAGGCCGCAAAAGTCCACCCCTTTTTGGGCGGCGCATTTTTTTAAATTGCAGGCCTCGCAATAAAAGCACCGCTTTTCGGAGCGGCACCCGTTGCACAATAACTCTTCTACGGGGCGCTCCAGACGCTCCGCGATAGCCTTAAGCCTTTCCGGGTCCTCATTGGTCCCGATATATACGCTGCATGCCGGGCAGAACAACCCGCAAACAGCGGCAAGCCTTTTATCGGGAATCTGTGTATTTTTATTTTTCTCCATATCTTCTAAATCTTACAAATATTTGCATCAAAAATGCCATATAACGGGTAAATGTATTGACATTTTTGCCCTAAAACCTTGACTTTTAGCCGGTTTTATTATTAAATGTACGGATGCGCACGCCTGTAATAGCCGCCAACTGGAAGATGTATAAGACGATAGCCGAAGCGGAGGAGTTCGCGCGGGAGTTCATGCCCCTCGTGAAGGACACCCCCGGCGTGGTCAAGGTGGTGGCCCCCCCGTTCACGGCAATCAGGGCGCTCTCCGAGGCCTTCAAGGGCACGGACATAAGGGTGGCCGCCCAGAACATCTATTACGAGACAAAAGGGGCCTATACCGGCGAGGTCTCGCCGGAGATGGTGAAGGAGGCCGGGGCCAGTTGCGTGATCGTGGGCCATTCCGAGCGCAGGCAGTACTTCCACGAGACGGACGAGACGGTAAACAAGAAAATAAAGGCCGGGCTCTATGTGGGCCTGGGGATCATATTCTGCATCGGCGAGAGCCTGGAGGAGCGGCAGGCCGGAAGGACCTTCGATATCCTTAAAAGGCAGGTTGCCGAGGGGCTGAGGGGGATAATTGAAGAGGACCTGGCGAAGGTCGTCATCGCCTACGAGCCCATCTGGGCCATCGGCACGGGCCTTACGGCCACGCCGGAGCAGGCAGAGGAGGCCCATTCATATATAAGGGCGGAGTTGAAAGAGATGTACGGGCCGCAAGCCGCCGCGGACATGAGGATACTTTACGGCGGGTCCGTGAAGCCCGACAATATAGACACGCTCATGGCCCGGCCCGATGTGGACGGGGCCCTCGTGGGCGGGGCGAGCCTTGAAGCACAAAATTTTGCTAAAATAGTAAAATTCAAGAGAGGATAAAAAAAGATGTTTACCTTGCTTGTTGTACTGCATATACTTGTGAGCCTGTTCCTTATATTCGTCGTCCTCATACAGGGCGGAAGGGGGGCCGAGCTCGGCGCGGCCTTCGGGGGCTCGAGCCAGACGCTCTTCGGCGGCAGGGGCGCGGCCACCTTTCTAAATAAGCTTACAACGGCGGTGGCTATCGTCTTCATGCTTACGTCGCTCTCTTTGACCCTGGTCTCCCTTAAGACCACGGGCTCAGTCGTGAGGGGACAAGCCCCGGCCACGGAAAGAGCCCCTGAGAAGGCGCCGGCGCTCCCGACCGTGCCGCTCCCGAACCCTCCCCCGAAGACGCCCGCGGAGCCGGCGAAGTAAAACATAGTTGTTATCGGTCCTGCTAAGGAGTAAATTAACCGCCCTTCTATTACTGGGCCTTGTCCTTTTCCTTTCTTCCTGCAAGCGCGAGCCGGAGATAAGGATGCCCCAGGCGTTTGTCTCCGGGTCTCTTGCCGACGCCAAAAGGCTCCTGCCGATGCTGGCCTCCGATACGGCCTCGAGCGAGATAAGCGGCCTCGTCTTCAACGGGCTCACAAAATACGATAAAAACATCAAAGTCGTGGGCGACCTCGCCCAAACCTGGGAAATAAAACAGGGCGGCCTTGAGATTATCTTTCATCTGAGAAAAGGCGTAAAGTGGCACGACGGGGCCGAGTTCACCGCGGACGACGTCATATTCACCTACGAGAAAATGATAGACCCCAAGGTCCCCACGCCTTACAGCAGCATCTACGGGCCAATAAAAAAAGTCGAGGCCCTTGACCGCTACACCGTGCGGGTCCTCTATGGAAGGCCCTACGCCCCGGCGCTCGAGTCCTGGGGCATGGGGATAATCCCAAAGCACATCCTCGCGGGGAAGGACATCTCGGAGGAAAAATATTCCCGCAACCCTGTCGGCACGGGCCCTTACAGGCTCAAGGAGTGGGTGACGGGCCAGAGGGCGGTCCTCGAACGCTTTGACGATTATTACGAGGGGAAGCCCGGGATAAAGAATTATATAATGCGGATCATCCCCGATAACGCTACGATGTTCCTTGAGCTCAAGTTCGGCGGGATCGATTACATGGGCCTCTCCCCCGCGCAATACAAGCTCCAGGCCGATACGGAGCTCTTCAATAAAAATTTCCAGAAGTTCCGGTTCCCCATGTTCGGGTTCACCTACCTGGGCTACAACCTCCTGGACGAGCGATTCAAGGACGTCCGCATTAGGCGGGCCCTCACGCACGCGATAGACAAGGAGAAGATAATAAAGGGCGTCCTCATGGGATACGGCGCCCCCTGCACCGGGCCCTTCCCGCCCGAGTCCTGGGCCTATAACCCCGAGGCTATTGAGCCCGAATACAACCCCGAAAAGGCCCTCGCCCTCTTCAAGGAGGCGGGTTGGGAGTTGAATGGCGGCATCCTGCAGAAAAACGGGAGGCCTTTCAGCTTCACCGTCCTTACCAATCAGGGGAACTCTCCCCGGCTCCTTGCCGCCCAGATCATAAAGGAGGACCTGGCGAAGGTCGGGGTAATTGCCGATGTAAAAGTTCTCGAATGGCAAGCCATGCTCCACGACTTCATAGACAAGAAGCGTTTCGAGGCCGTCATAATGGGGTGGGCGCTCTCGCGCGACCCGGACCTTTACGACATCTGGCATTCTTCGAAGACCAAAGAGGGCGAGTTCAATTTCATCTCCTATAAGAACGAGGAAGTGGACAGGCTCCTCATCGAGGGCAGGGAGACCTTCGACCAGGTGAAGAGGAAAAAGATCTATAACCGCATCCACGAGATACTCGCGCACGAGCAGCCCTATACGTTCCTCTACGTGCCCGATTCCCTAATTGTTCTGCATAAGAGGTTCAAGGGAGTGGAAAAGGCGCCTATCGGGATATTCCACGACTTCATCCACTGGCACGTCCCGGCCGATAAGGCCATGTGGTAGAATTTTATAAAAACTTAAGGGAGGTACGATGCCCCATCCCGCAGTGCTCGCTTTCATACTGGCCGGAGGAAAAGGAGAAAGGCTCTTCCCGCTCACGGCGATGCGCTCGAAACCGGCGGTCCCGTTCGGCGGGCGCTACAGGATTGTGGACTTCGTCCTGAGCAACCTCGTTAACTCCCGCATCTATTCCATATATCTCCTCGTCCAGTATAAATCCCAATCGCTGATAGAGCACGTGAGGCAGAATTGGGTTCTCTCGCCCGTCCTCAAGGAGCATTTCGTGGCCGTCGTGCCGCCCCAGATGAGGATGGGCCCCGAGTGGTTCCAGGGCACGGCTGACGCCGTTTACCAGAACCTGAACTTGATCCAGCAGATGGGCCCCGAGCTTGTCATCATATTCGGCGCGGACCATATCTACCGCATGGACATAAGGCAGATGATGGACTTCCACCTCGAAAATAGAGCCGATATCACCGTGGCCGCAAGGCCCGTGCCCATAGGGGAGGCATCGAGCTTCGGCGTCATCGGGGCTGACCAATCCCATCGGATAAAGGCCTTCGACGAGAAGCCTAAAAAACCCAAACCCATGCCCGGCGACCCCTCCCGTGCGTATGTCTCGATGGGGAATTACATCTTCCGCAGCGATTACCTCATCCATGCCCTCGTTGAGGGCCAGAGCAGAAAGCTCCATGATTTCGGCACGCATATAATCCCCGCCGCGATCGAGAAAAAAGGGAAGGTGTACGCCTACGATTTCTCCTCCAATGTCATCCCGGACACGAAGCCCTATGAAGAGACCGGCTACTGGCGGGACGTGGGCAACATTAAATACTATTTCGATACGCACATGGACATGCTGGGGGCCGGGCCCAGGTTCGACATAGCCAACCGCTTCTGGCCCATATACCCGGCGTCCTACACGGGGGCCGCCGCCAAGATACTGAAGGGCGATATCGAAAACAGCTTCCTCTCGGAGGGCGTCTACGTAAAGGACGCCATGATCAAAAACTCCGTTATCAGGCAGGGCGTCATAATCGAAGAGGGCGCCGTCATAGAAAACTGCATCATCATGGACGGCTGCGTCATCGGGAGCGGCGCGAAACTCAGGAACGTGATCATGGACAAGCACAACGTGGTCGAAAAAGGGGACACGATAGGCCTGGACCCAGAGAAGGACCGCTTCCGCTGCCATATAGACGTATCCGGCATCTCAGTCGTCCCCAAAGGCGGCATGAAACCCGCCTGAATCCCGCATCTTCTCGTACTCTGGCTTGAAATTGTTTTCCTTGCGGGCTTATTATATTAAGGCCCAAGATGAAAATTTTTTTAATTTTAATCTTGCTTGCGCTCTCTTCGTGCGCGCACCGGAAAGATGCTTTTATAGGCGATTTTGTCTATCCTGATGATTTTTATAGAGGATTCGTTTATAACCGCACAACTCACCAATTAAATGAGCAATCCTCTTTTGAGGTGGTGATAGGTAAAAATGGATGGCTTTATGAGGGACATGACCTCAATGCCACTTATAGACGAAGCTTTTTTTCTGAACCTGAGCTGATTCAAAAAAGTCTTTTTTTTAAGGGACTAAAGCGGTATGCCGATTCAAAAGGCATAAAAATCATTTTCTTCATCCCCCCCACGACCCCATCCATTCATCCGGAATATCTGCCTAAAGGAATAAAAATCAGCGATACCACTTCTGTTGATCAGCTTTATAGATATCTGAAAGAAAACTCCATTATAGATGTGGTTTACCCCAAAGAAGCCTTTTTAAAAGAGAAATGGAACTACACGCTTTACTATAAAACGGATTCGCACTGGACGGAGATAGGGGCCTTCTTCGGTGTACGAGAGCTAATGGCGCATGCATCGAAATGGTTTCCAATTGTTCAACATAATTTTGAAGATTACAGGGTTGTAAACAGAAGAAGTTTTGGAGGCCCCCTAACTAAAGCTCTTAATATAGAGCACTTCTATATAGAAGATCAGATAAATTTGGAGCCTCAATTTAAGCTAAAAGTGCAGTCTTCTCCTCTTAAGGTTTTGATTATACATGACTCTTATTATTATGCTGCACAGAAATTTATAAGAGAAAACTTTGAAGTAATCACAAAACATTTGAAAAGAGATGGGATAAGGGGAGCCAGTCAGGACGAAACCATAAATAATGTCATAGCTCAAATGGATGCGACCAAGCCGGATATTGTAATTCTTTGGCTTTGTGAGCGCGGGTATGAAATGCTCATTGGAAAAAATAAATGAATAGCAAGTGGGCATAAGAATCATGATAAGAGCCCGTTTTTTAAATCCCGTCATTTCGCTTTCATTTTTCTTTACTGTAACGGCACATGCCGTTGATTCCCCTTCCAACTATACTGCCCTTATGATAGTTGACGGGGTCAAAATGGAAATCGCCTATCTCGACCACATGATGCTGATAAAAAACCCCCAGGCGGAGGACATAGTGAACATAAGCATGCCCCGCGCAAAAAAATTCATTGTGCTCTCCACATTGAGCGAGACCTGGTATGAGTCGCCGATAAAGCCGGATTTCTACGAGTTGGATGTGGCGGTGGAAAAGACCGAAAAGGGCCGTGAGGTCATAGACGGTCACCCATGCACCAAATACGAGGGCGTCTTTTACCGGAAGAATAAACCCGATGAAAAAAACGAAATAATTGTATGGGAGGCGGACGACATAGGGGGGCTCGCGATCAAGGTGAAAATCCGGGATTATCAGGCCGCAAGAGAAAACATAAAAGAATATGAGACCATGGAGCTTAAAAATATAAAACCCGGAGCGGCAAAAGAAGAAATGTTCCAGATCCCCGAATATTACAGAAAAGTAAAGGTCCTGAAGGAGGTCCTTGAGTGAAAAAAGCCCTTTTAATTTTTCTTTTTGCCCTTTTCATAACTGCAAGAGTGAATGCGGGGGACGACCTTGGCACTTATAAGCAGATAGTCGAGAAGACGCTTAAATATCCGAGGGAGGCAGTTTACCCTTTGCCCGCAATCCTTCCCGACCCCACAAAGACGGATGAAGAGAACGCCGAATATATGAATGTGGCGAAGGCGCTCGAAAAAATGGGAGAGGCGAGGCTATCCCGCAAGGGAGGGCAGGTCGTCCTCAAGCCCGACGCGGGGAACGAGGACGTGATCGGGAGGGAAGAGGACATGAATTACAATGTGGTTGCCCTGAATCTCATCATGGGCAACTGGTCGGTCCAGGCTGCAAATTTCACGAAGGACGGTTCGAAATATGTGGTATCCGGCAAAAAGGTATTGAAACCTTCAAGGCTGTACGATAAAGTAAGCGCCGCGCTTTCCCCGGCATCGCTCAAGGAATATTCCACGTCCAATATGACTTGGACAATAGAGAAAGCCGGGGCAAAATACAGGGTCATAGAGCGATATGCAAAATAACGGTTTTGCGGAGCCGCATGCGGGAAGTTAGGGATGCTGTTTAATTCCTATGAATTTATTTTTCTCTTCCTGCCCGTCACGTTTCTTGTTTATTTCGCCCTGAACAGGCTGAAGAAGACGTATCTATCGAGGGTCTGGCTCGTCCTCGCCTCTCTTTTCTTCTACAGCTGGTGGGACGTGAGAAACCTCCCCCTGATACTCGTCAGCATCTGTTTTAATTACTTCATAGGCCTGCGGATGGGGCACGTGAGGCGGCCCGGGTATCGCCGCCTTTTGTTTATAAGCGGGCTCCTCTTCAATATTTTGCTCCTCATGTATTACAAGTACACAGATTTCATGATCACGAACGTCAATGCCGCGTTCGGAACGGATTTCAGTCTGCTGAAATTAGGGCTGCCCCTCGGAATAAGCTTTTTCTCCATCACGCAGATCGCGTATCTGGCTGACGTGTACATGAGGAGCGCGAGGGAGTACAACTTCGTGAACTATGGGCTTTTCGTCTCTTTTTTCCCTCATCTCCTCGCGGGCCCCATCCTGCACCACAAGGAGATGATGCCCCAGTTCGAGAGGCTGAGGAATAAAATATTGAACCCCGAGGGCGTGGCGAGAGGGCTTTTCCTCCTCTCCATAGGGCTTATCAAAAAGGTGATAGTGGCCGACCACCTGGCGGTATGGGCCGACAAGGGGTTTGACGTGTCAAAGAGCCTTACCCTCCTCGATGCCTGGATAACCTCCCTTTCATACAGTTTCCAGATATATTTCGATTTCTCCGGGTACACGGACATGGCGCTCGGGGCGGCCCTGCTCTTCAATATCCGCCTTCCCATCAATTTCAACTCCCCCTACAAGGCCGTCAATATCCAGGATTTCTGGAGGAGGTGGCACATGACCCTGAGCAGGTTCCTGCGCGATTACATATATATCCCCCTGGGCGGGAACAGGACAAAGCCCCTGAGGGCGGATATGAACGTCCTCGTCACCTTCATAATCGGGGGGATCTGGCACGGGGCCGGGTGGGGCTTTCTGATATGGGGCTCTCTGCACGGGCTTGCCTACATGGTACATCGCCTCTGGCAGAGCTTGAACATAAAAATGCACCGTTTCATCGCCATATTCCTGACCTTTAATTTTGTAAACGTTACCTGGGTCTTTTTCAGGGCGAGGACGACAGATGACGCCCTCAAGGTGTTCAGGGGCCTTTTCGGGCTTGACGGGACCGGGATTGAGGCCTTCCCGGACAAGCTCTTCTCTTTCGTCCTGGACTCGTTCAGACTGCTCCAGGAGGAGGAAAAATTCCTTGCCCTGGCCGACCTGCTCAGCTATCTCCAGGGCTCTATGGATAAGCTCTTCGTAATAGCCCTTTGCCTTTTCACGTGCTTATTCGCCAGGAACTCGAACGAAATGCTTGACCGCTTCAGGCCGGAGTGGAAGAGGGCCGTATTGTTCGGGGCCGGCACGGTTTTCGCCGTCCTCCTGATAAAAATAGACGAACCCGCGAAGTTCCTGTACTTCAATTTCTGAAATGAGCGCCCGCAAGGCATATAAGAAATGGGCCGCCCTGTACTCCGGGCTCATTGCTCTCCCATTCCTTTTCAATCTCCTCGTGGACCCCTACGGGTATTTCCAGGTGCTCTCGATTCCGCATGTGAACAGGGAGAAATCCGAGGTCCTCTCCGAATACGCCACCAAATACTATTATGTGAACCGCGCTAAACCCGATGTGATAATGCTTGGCACTTCGAGGATGCTGACCCATGACCCCGAAGATGTTGCGAAGTACACAGGGGGGAAGGCGTACAACCTGGCCCTGTCGGGCTCCAATATGTATGAGCAGTATGAATATCTCAAATATATGACGGAGAATTACCCGGTGAGGTACGTGGTAATGGGCCTCGATTTCTTTTCCTTCAACCCGGAAAATAAGAACAAGACCGGCTTCGAGGAGGACAGGTTCAAGGGGTTTTATTACAGGGATTACGTGCACGGGCTTATCGGGATCGAGACCCTGAAGGCGAGCCTTCTGACCGTTAAAAACAATGCCCAGAATGCCTGCTTCAGCATAGACTATGATGAAGGGTACAGCACCTGGTGCAGCCGGGGAAAGGCATTCAGGGAGGCGGGAGAGACCGTCCTTTTGAGGGAAATGAAAAGCTCCCTGAAAACATTCTCAACCGACAAGGCGGCCTATAATTCCGAAAAATTCAAGGAGCCGGGCTCAATCTCGGGCAACCTCTCGTATTTTAAAAAGATAGTGGAGCTTTGCCGCTCAAGGGGGATCACGCTCAAGGTCTTCATCAGCCCGGTATATGAGGCCCAATTCGACCTGATATATGCCATGGGCCTTGGCGAGACTTATGAACACTGGAAGAGCGAGGTGGCAAAACTCATCAGTTTTTATGATTTTACCGGTCGGAATTCCATTACAACCGATAAAGAGCTATGGTGGGATACGTCTCACCTTAAAAAAGAAGGCGGCAGGCTCATATTTGCCCTTCTATTCGATGATAAAAAAACGGACGTCCCCGGCGACTTCGGCGTATACGTTTCATCTGAAAACGCGCAGGAACACATCAACTTTCTCCATAAACAAATCGAACAGAAAGATTTAGCTGAAATTTTAGAGCTCGACGGCTATTAACTTACTTTCTCAGCTTATGCCTTACCCATCCCGCGCCTCTGCTATTTATTCTTCTACTTGCGTTTCGGGTTCCCATGTGATGGAATTTAATTGGAGAGGGAGGAAATCCCTGCTTCTCCGCATGTAGACGAGATATTGGGGAAAAGGAGGCCTGAAACATGGAAATGAGGACAAAGACAACTCTGGAGTTGACCGAGGAGGAGAGGACCGCACTGAAAAATGCGCTGAACCAGTACTTCTCCGAGCTTAGATTGGAAGTAGCCGCCACTAAAAGGGGAACAGGAGAGCTGAAAAAAGAAGAAGAGCTGTTGAAGGGAATAATTGGCCGGCTGTAAAATCTCTATTTGCTGAGCTTGTGCCTTACCATCCCCAGGTACTTGTTTACGGGGTTTGAGCGGCCGAGGCAGGACAGCACCGGGGCCTTCCTCAGCCCCATCTTCTTTATCTCCCAGAGGAGTTCCTTGTTTTCGGGGTCCATGGCGAGCCCCTTTTTCAGGGCCCCGACTGCGCCCCTTTTCTTTCCGGCCTCCATGTAAGCCCTTCCCAAATTGAGATAGAGGAGGGGGAGGAAAAACTCCTCGCCGAATGGGACCTTGGGGCCAAGCATCTCTATGGCGCGTTTGCAGGTGCTTATCCCCTCCCTGTGGCGCTTAAGGAGCTTGGCCTCCAGAAACCCGCTAAAGGAGAGCAGAAAGGGGTCCTCCGGGTTGTGCTGTAGGGCGTCCTCCACAGTGTCCATCGCGGCCCTGTGCTTGTTGGCCTTTACGAGCTTTCTTATTTCCAGCAGGTAATCGGCCGGGTGCTTTACCCTCGTCACCATTTCCTTCTGGAGTATCTTTATGGCGACCTCGTGCTGGGCGCTCATGAACTCGGATATTTTTTTCGTCTCCTTTTCCGTGCAGACGGTTTTCCTGGTGGTCACGATCTGGCCCTTCCTGTAAATGCGCGTCGTTACGTCCGGGGTTTTCTCCGCCTGCTCCGTGATGACGAGGAAAGATTGGTTGCCGATCCTGATTGTGGACTCAAGCGGGGAGTTTTTGGAAGAGGCCCTGATCCTGACATGGTCTTTGTCCATCGGCTCGTATTCTAAACGAGCGGGGAAGAAAAGCTCAAGTAAGATATTCCCTTTTCCTCCCCTATTAATCTCCCTTTTAAACTCTGCTAAGATGAGTTAAGCGGCAAAAAATAAATCGGGCAAGGAGGATTGGCCACATGGCAAGAGGACGGATAATTACCTACGAATGCGAAGAGTGCGGGTCGGAGATCATCGTGACCCCGGAGGAAGGAATGCAGTTAAGCCCTATTTATTGCTGCAATGTGCAGGTTACCGAAATATCCACCGGGCCGGAGGAGGCGCCTGCCCCGAAAAAGAAGGTCAAGGCGAAGCCCGCGGCAAAAAAGATAACGGCGAAAAAACCCTCCGCTAAAAAAGGCGCCGCAAAGAAAAAAACCGCAAAGAAATAATCCTCCCGCGCACCCACTTTCTAAACGAGGGTCAAGGGGGCCCGAGGGTGCGCAGCACCCGTATTTAAAGTAGCCCCCCTTGCGGGGGCTGGGGCAGGGCCCCCATTAAAGTGACGCAATCTGCAATAGGCGGCCTTGTAATGGTTTTGAAGGGCGGATATAATAAGGGATTCTTTTATATTTCTCAGGAGGTTTTGCCCGCTCATGACCATTACGGAAAAGATTTTAGCGGCCAATTCGGGGAAAAAGGAACCAGCCCCGGGGGAGCTGATAAACGCGAGGGTGGATTTCGTCCTCGCAAACGACATAAC